>Ga0335084_10000787_pt1 | contig 28069 bp, 30 predicted proteins | sample Lox_Sample_44_FD_206721 | JGI IMG/M metagenome (GOLD analysis project Ga0335084, IMG submission 206721) | Soil microbial communities from Loxahatchee National Wildlife Refuge, Florida, United States - Lox_Sample_4.4 | ecosystem: Environmental > Terrestrial > Soil > Wetlands | place: USA... | reverse complement strand
TGCGCTCGCGCGACCGCGGCATCATCGGCGAGGCGACGGTGGAGTTCATCCGCCAGTTTCGCGTCGACATCGGGCTGATCGGCATCTCGGGCATCGAGGCCGACGGCTCGCTGCGCGACTTCGACTATCGCGAGGTCAAGGTGGCGCGCGCGATCATCGAGCAGTCGCGCCAGGTGTGGCTGGCGGCCGACCACAGCAAGTTCAACCGCCCCGCGATGGTCGAGCTGGCGCGTTTGAACCACATCGACAGCCTGTTCACCGACCGCGCGCCGCCCGAGGCCTTCACCGCGCTGCTCGCCGAGGCCGACGTGCGCTGCGTGGTGGCCGAGTGAGCAGCTAACCCGGCTGCACAGCGGCCTGGCCGCATTGCGGGCAACCCGAACTGGGGATGCTCCCAGCTAGCGAACGTGCCGTCTTGGAACGATGCACGCAAGAGCGTTCAATGCAACTCAGCGATGCGGACACTGATTGCCGTGTCGCATCACTCAACCCTCATCTTTAGGAGCTAAGCATGTTCAATCCCATCGGCCCGATCAATGGGCTTCCCATCATTGCGGGCCCGAGCTCGCCCACCAACACCGTCAACACCGGCTGCGGCGACGACAACGTCCACATCTCCAAGGCCGACGGCCTGGCGGGGCTGCTGGGCCTGTACAAGGTCGACATCAACGGTCAGACCCAGTACATGAGCAAGCAGCAGCTCGAGAACACCCAGTTCAACCTGGGCGCGGGCAACGACACGCTGGTGGTCGACAGCAACGTCAACGCCAACATCCACGCCAACGGCGGCGCCGGCAACGACGTGATGATCGGCGGCAGCGGCAACGACGTGCTCAAGGGCGGCAGCGGCAACGACGCCATCTTCGGTCGCGGCGGCAACGACACCATCGACGGTGGCCGTGGCAACGACTATCTGTCCGGCGGCAACGGCAACGACGTCATCCATGGCGGCGACGGCCGGGATTACATCAGCGGTGGCAATGGCAACGATTGGCTCGATGGTGGCCGTGGCAACGACCACATCGACGGCGGCCGCGGCAACGACGTGTTGATCGGCGGCCAGGGCTGGGACACGCTGCATGGCGGCCCCGGCATCGACTGGAAGTTCTATTGATCGTTGTGGTGCGCAGTCCGCTGCGCTGAAAGAGCAGCCCAGGCTGCTTGCCGAGCCCGCACCGCAAGGTGCCCTCGCAAGCGGTCTGGGCTCTTTCACGTGCGGCAACGGCTCGTGCAGGCCAGCAAGGAAGCACGGGTCATGCAAGGCAGGGACCGCGGATGCGGCGCGTGCCGTCAGCGCAACGCGTGGACCGGCTGAGAGATGCGTGACGCCAGCGAGCCGTCGCGCGATTGCGGCAGCGCACCGAGAAACCGTGCACTGGCGTCGAACGACGTTGCACCCGCGGCCCATGCGAGGGCCAGCTCGCGCAGGGCGTGGCGCGTTTGTCGCGTGAGCATGCCGGCGATCGGATCGTCGACGTCGGCGAGTAGCTTTTCGCTGTACAGCGCGCGTGCCTCGTCGCTGCTGGCGATGAGATCCATCAGCGAACGGGCCGCTCCTTGGAACTGAGCGGCCGTCAACGCGCCCTCGGGCTCGGCCTGCGCGTGCCAGGCGCACAAGTACTCGAGTGGCCCGAGGCTGCGCATGCTGCCGTAGGCGATCGCCGGCTGGGCCGCGCTGTGGGCTCCCCACGCATTGCGCCGCCCGCTGGGAAGGCGACCGGTGCGCAAGGCATGCACGAGAGCTTGAGCCACGGCGGCGCGCGCCGGGTGGTCGCCTTGCTGGCCGATGAGGGCCAGCACGCGCAGGAAGGCCGGGTACAGCTCGTCGCCCAGGCCGTCGCAGACGCCGATCAGGAGCGCCACTCGGTCTTCGTCGTTCTGCAGGTCGGTGCAGCCATCGACCAGGGCCTGCGCCGCCAGCGGCCAGCGTGGCTCGGTCAGGAGATTCACGGCAGCCAAGCGTTGCCTTGCGCGGGTCAGCCGGCGTCGCGTTCGGCGGTCAGATGTATCAACACGCGCTGCGCGTGCTGCTCGACGCTCAGACCGCGTGCCGACGGCTTCAGGTCGCACGAGATGGCGACGTTGGATTCGCCGACCTCGGCTTGCCAGCTCGCCGCATCAACCCCGGCGCGGGGCTGCGGCGCCAGCGGCGGCTGCAGCCACGCGGTCGCTTGGGGCAGGTCTGAGGGGCGGATCATGGTCAATGGCTCTCGGTTCGGTCGAATCGATCAGTTCAAGAATAGCGACTGCGAGCGCAGCGCGAAACTGCTGCGGCTCCCAATTGGGAGCGACCCTAGTCCCGCCACGAGGCTCGAGCCGCGTGGCGTGGGCGTCATTCGTTGTGCGACGGGTCCTCGATCGGCGGCAGATCGTGCGTTGCAGGCAGTTCCGCTGCCGGCTCCGCAGGCCACGCCAGCTCGTCGGGTGCCGGATGCACGGGCGGATGCGCATGCTGTCGCGCATCGTCGGACCGGTCGTCGTCCGGCTCCCACGGGTGCGCCAGCGGCGAGTCGGTGTTGAAGATCCAGTTGTAGCGGGTGTCGAAGGTGAATCCCTTGAAGACCAGCTCCCGCGTGAAGGCGGGTTCGTCGTTTGCACCTTCGCACGCGGTCGAATCGCTTTGCGCGTCGTCACTCGTGGCGGGGGATTGAGCGGGCGTGGCGGTGTCGGCCGCAGGTGTCTGCGGGACGTCTTCCCACTCCCAGATCGCCTGCGAAACGAACCACACGGCGCCGGTCATGTCGATGGGCAAGGTCATAGAACCTCCGAATAATTTCAACTCTCTCACACAAGCGCGAAGGCGAAGGCAGGTAGCCCCGCCTTCGCCTTGCGCCCAGGGGCTTGTGACCCTTAGTTCTTGCCGGCCATCTGGTTGATCGCTTGGCCGATGGTCTTCAGAACATCGGAGGCAGCGCTCATCATGAAGCTCAGCTTCTGCGACGCGGCTTGCAGGTCGGTCATCGTCGACGCCTTGTCGCTGTCGTTCTGCTTGGTCGCCTTGGTGTCGCTCGAATCGATGCTTTGGGCTTGATCGTTCAGGGCGCCGACCTTCTTCGACAGGTCTTGGATCTTGTCGGTCTGGGCGTCGAGGGCTTGGCCCAGGGCCTTGGCCAGGGCTTCGTACCAGCTGCCGCCTTCCGAGCTGCCGCCGGCCTTGCCACCCTTGCCGTGGCCCTTGCCGCCTTCGCAGCCTTCGTTCATGTTCTGCAGAGCGCACTGCTGCAGCTTGTTGGCGAAGTCGTGGAAGAAGTCTTGCAGGCCATTGCCGCACTGCTGGCTGACGGCGTTGTCGCAGTCTTGGTTGCCGTGCTGGGTCAGCTGGTCGACGACGCCCTTGACGACGTCCATGATGCCGTTGCCGATGAAGCTGGGCATGCCGCCGCCTTGCATCAGGCCTTGCACCGCCGAGCCGATCGCGCCGCCGAAGCCTTGGGCCAGGACGTTGGTCAGGCTGCTGGCGATCGCGACTTCGGGGAAGGCGACGCTGGCGGCCGTGGTGGCCAGGCTGGAGACGGTGCTGAGGGCCTGGCTGGCGAAGTTGCCGATATCAGAGAAGAGAGACATGACTAGCTCCTTGGGTGTGGGCGGAAACGATGTTTGGTTGCGTTCGCCCTGGGGTTGCAAAAACGACGGATCTCTTAACCGCACCACTCCAGCAAACCGGTTCGATGCGAACTGACTTGCCAGCGACGTGGTTGCCTTACTCAGTTGCAACCAGCGCCACGGACGTTTGAATTAAATGCGGGTGCGGCTCAACAAAGAAGTCGGTGCGTTCGGTAGCTAGGCGCGCCCCCCGTTGGGGGCAGCCCTAGTCAGGAACGTCCCGCGGCCGCGTCGTCGCCCGGGGTGGGACGATCGAGCGCCCTGCCCTTGCCGGCGTCCGCCGCGGGCCAATGCGCGATCGTGCTGATGCCGCCGGCCGTCACGCCGAGCATCCAGCGGGCGCCGCGATGCTCGACGATCACCACCCGCTCCTTGGCGCCCACCGGCAGCGCCCGCACGAAGCGCAGCGCATCGTCGGTGCTCACCACGCCGGGCTTGGCGCGCGGCTGCAGGCGGTCGCGCAGCAGGCGCAAGGCCACCCAGGCCAGGCCGATCACGACGGCCAGTGCCAGCAGCATGCTGGCGAAACTCAGCGCGAACGATTCCATGGGGTCTCCGGATAGCGGGTGAGGTCCTCGCCGGGCGCCGCCAGGCGACGCCGCGACGCATCGGCCCCGGCCTCGTTGTTGCGTTGGGCCTCGACCTCGGCGCGAACCTCGCGCGCCCACAGGATGACCTCGGCGATGATGTCGAACAGGTCCGCCGGAATGATCTCGCCGATCTCGGCGCGCTTGAGCAGGTCGCGCGCCAGCGGGATGTTGCGCACGATCGGCACCCCGGCTTCCTCGGCGGCCTGGCGCATCGCTCGGGCCACGTGGTCCTCGCCCTTGGCGGCGATGGTGGGCACCGGGTTGAGCTCACGGTCGTAGTCGATGGCGATCGCGATGTGCGTCGGGTTGACCACCACCACGTTGGCGTTGCGCGCCGCGCTGGCGGCGTTGCGCTGCGACCATTCCTGGGCCAGCTGGCGGCGCTGCCCCTTGATGTAGGGATCGCCCTCGCTCTCCTTCATCTCCTGCTTGATGTCGCGCATGCTCATGCGCATCTTCTTGGTGAACGAGTAGCGCTGGTAGGCGACGTCCAGCAGCGACAGCAAGGCGAACAGCGCCACCGTCCAGGCCATCAGCTTGAGCGTCAGGGCCCACAACAGGCCACCGATCGCCTGTGGCGACAGGTCGGCCGAGCGCGCCAGCATCACGATCTGCGGCAGCGACGACTTGACCAGCAGCCAGCCGACCGTGAACAACAAGGCGGTCTTGGCCAGCGACTTCACCACCTCGATCAGGTTGTCCATCGAGAACATACGCTTGAAGCCCTCGACCGGATTCATGTGCTCGAGGTTGGGCTTGATCTTGTCGAACGCCAGCACCGGGCCGATCTGCAGGAAGTCGACGAGCGTGCCGACTGCGGCCACCGGCACCAGGCACATCGCCACCAGCATCACCGCCAGCTCGGCGGCCTTGGCACCGAGGTCGCGCGCGGCCCCGGTGAAGCCGGTCTGCTCCCAACCCTGGCCGACAGTGGCGAACAGCATGTCCCACAACGCCGCGAAGCGCAGGCCCGCGTAGCTGACGACCATGGCGCCCAGGCCGAGCCAGACGATCAGCACCACCGTGCTGGTGACTTCCTTGCTCTTGGAGACGTCGCCCTTCTTGCGCGCGTCGTCGAGCTTTTTCTGTGTCGGCTGTTCGGTCTTGTCGCCGCCGTCGTTCTTGTCGGCCATGTCAGTGCCCGCCCGGCCGCCCGCAGGGTATTGAGGGCCCCGCGGGGGCCGTGAACGAAGTGAACAGGGGGCCCACGGTCAGCCTCCGAACAACGTGCGCAACACGCGCAGCGCGATGGCGCCGCGCGACAGGATGTCGTCTTGCAAGAGTTGCACCAGCGTGGCGAGCTGGATCCAGATGATCCACACCGCGGCCACCGCCTTCAGCGACTGCGACAGCGAAAACACGTTGAGCTGCTGCGCGAAGCGGTTGATCAGGCCGAGCACGCCCTCGATCAGATACAGCAGCACCAGGGTCGGCGCGGCGATCAGCAGGGTCAGCAGCATGATGCGGCCGAATTCGCCCTCGAACAGCCGAAAGCCCTGGGCCGTCAGCGACGGGGCCGGCGAACGCACAGGCCATGCCGCAAAGCTCTCGTAGACGGTGCCGATCATCACCATGAAGCCGCCGCCGGCCATGAAGACGAAGCTCGCCAGGCGGCCGAACAGCGCGCCGTTCAACGTGACCTGGGCGCCCGACATCGGGTCTTGCACCGTCGCCTGCGTGGTGCCGACCTTGGTGTCGATCAACTGGCCTGCGGCCTCGAACGCCCACATGATGCCGCCGAAGAAGAAGCCCAGCGCGCCGCCGATGAAGGCCTCCTTCGCGTACAGCGACACCCATTGCCAGGTGGTGAGCGCGATCGGCGCCGACGAGGGCTGCAGCAGCAGGCTGAGCAGCGCGATGGACAGGAACATCGCGTTGCGCACCAGCGCCGGGATCAAGTCCGAGGTGAACAGGGGCACCAGCAGGAACGCGGTGGCCACCCGCATCGTCGACAGGCCGAGCAGCAGCGCTGCGTCGCTCAGGGGGCCGAAGATGCCCAGCGACTCCATGGCCGGCCTTTCAGCCTACTGCCGGACCATGCCGGCGAAGTTGCTGAACACGCGGTCGCCGAACTGGTACAGGCCGCCGCCCAGCATCGATGCCGTGATGAAGATGGTGATAACGATGGCGAAGAACTTGGCCACGTACTGCATCGTCTGCTCCTGCAGCTGAGTGGCGGCCTGCACGAGCGCGATCAGGATGCCGACCACCGCCGCCACCAGGATCGGCGGTGCCGACAGCAGCAGCACGAACCACAGCGCCTGCTGCGTCAACTGGATGATGTCGCCATGAAGCATGGTGCGTTCCGTCCTACACGTAGGTGAGGATCAGGCCATGGGTCAGCTTGACCCAGCCGTCGATCAGCACGAAGAGCAGCAGCTTGAACGGCATCGACACGGTGGTGGGCGACAGCATCATCATGCCCATCGCCATCAGGATGTTGGAGATCACGAGGTCGATCACCAGGAACGGCAGGAAGATGAGGAAGCCGATCTCGAAGGCGATCGACAGCTCGCTGACGGTGAACGCCGGCACGACGACCAGGAAGTCGCGGTCGGTGAGGGTGGAAGCCTGCTCGCCCTTGAGCGCCTTCTGCGCGGTCTTGAAGAAGAACGCGCGCTCGACCGGGCGGCTGTGCTTGACCAGGAACTCGCGCAGCGGCTCCTTGCTTTGATCTGCGGCCTTGAGCATCGTCTGCGTGCTGCTGCCGACGTTGTTAATGCCCTGCAACTTGGCGCTCATCTCCAGGCCCACCGGGTACATGACATAGATGCTGAGCACCAGCGCCAGGCCGTTGAGCACCACGTTGGGCGGCACTTGCTGCACCCCGAGCGCGTTGCGCAACAGGCTGAGCACGACCACGATCTTGGTGAACGAGGTGACCATGACCGCGATGAACGGCGCGAGCGCCAGAATCACCACCGTGAGCAAGGCCGACGAGGGCGAGAATTGGGTCAGGTCCATGGCCCGTGAGTGTCGGGCCGTCTCGCCGCGGTTCAAAGCATTTCGGCGCCGCCAGGCCGGCGCCCGGGGTTTGCCCTCAGATCGACTCGATCAGCATCGCCCAGCCGTCTCCCCAGGGCAGCAACCGGCCGCCGGCCAGGTAACGCTCCGGCTCGGTGGGGCCGGCGCAGCGCCACAGGCTGGCACGTGGCGCCAGGTCGACGGTCGACTCCGGCGCCCAGCCGGCCAGTTGGGCGGGCGCCACAGGGGCGGCGGTCGTCATCCGCACCTCGCAAGACGGCCGCCCATCGGGCTCGGACGAGCCGGCCGTGGTCATCGTGGCGGCCGCCAGCCGGGCGCTGTCGGCTGCAGGCAACTCGACCACGAGGCCGTCGCCGGCGCGTTCCTGAGGCGCATGCATGCGGCCGCGCCACGGCGCGCGCATCGACTCGGGCAGCACGACCGCGCCGCCGCGCTCGAGCAGGCGCAACTCGGCCTCGTCGATCGCCGGTTGCGACACCACCAGGACCGCTGGCACGACACCCCATTGCAGGTGTTTGGCAAGCGATTCAGGCGGCGCACTCAGGCTGCGCAGCAGCGCCCAGGGCACCTCGAGCCGCCACGCGAGCGCGCCGGCGGAGCTGTCGTCACCATCGATCGCTCCCTGTGCAGACGCGCACGGGCGAGGTGCCTGGTCGGCCGGCGCGGCGTCGACCCAGCGCCAGTCGAGTGCCACGTGCAGCCAGGCGTCGAGCGCATCGAGCAGGGCGTCGCAGCGGTCGAGCAGCAGCGCTGCTGCGGCGGCGTTCGCCGCCGGCGCGCCATCGACCTGCAGCGACATGACGCCAAAGCGCGTCGCGGCGTCAAAGCGGGTCATCTCTGGCGCGAGCGCGGTCTCCAGAGGCAGCACGGGCAGGGTGCCGGCGTGAGCGATGTCGATGCCGATGTCGATGTCGGATTCGGTGGCGTGCATGATTGTCCTTCGCAGGTGCGTCACGTCAGGCCTGGTGGGTCACCATCATGCGCGTCAGCTCGGCCACCGATCGTGCCTGCATCTTGGCCATGCCGCGCGCCCGATACAGCTCGACGGTCTTGATCGACAGGCCGACGCGGTCGGCGATGTTCTTGTTGTAGATGCCCTGGATCACGAAGCCGAGCACCTGGCGCTCGCGCGGCGTGAGGCGCGTCTCGCGGGCCTTGAAGCGCGCGTGCGCCTCAACAGCCGCGCCATCGTCGCCCGCCGGGCCGTCGGCCAGCGCGGGTTCGGCCGCCGGTGCGCGGCGCGCGCAAGCGAATGCGCTTTCGATGGCTGCTTCGAGAGCGCCTTCGTCGAAGGGCTTCTCGAGCATCGTGACCGCGCCTTTTTGCATCGCCTGAACGGCCAGCGGTACGTCGGCGTGGCCGCTCATGTAGATCACCGGCAGCTGTGCGCCGCGGTCGATCAGCGCATCGTGCAGGTCCAGCCCCGACAGCTGCGGCATGCGCACGTCGAGCATGAGGCAAGCGGGCTGATCGCGCTCGCGCAGCGACAGCGCCTCCACGGCCTCCATCGGGTCGCCATAGGTGCGCACGTCGAAACCGGCGCCGCTGAGCCAGAAGCGCGTCGACTCGAGGAACTCGACATTGTCGTCGACGATGTAGATGGTGCGTGTGTTCATGGGGCACTCGGCGCGGTAGTGGTGGTGGGTGAGGGGGTCTTCATCAGCGGCAGACCCACGTGGAAGGTGGCGCCACGCTCGGCATTGCGGGTGAACCACAGCCGGCCCTGGTGCAGCTCGACGAACGAGCGGCAGATCGACAGGCCGATGCCCATGCCGTTGGGCTTGCTGGAGGCGAACGGCACGAACAGCTTGGCCGCGCCGTCGTCGCCGAGGCCGCAGCCGTTGTCGCACACCTGGACCACGGCTTCCTGGCCCTTCAACACCAGGGTCAGCGTGAGTTGCGGGTCTTCGGGCGGCTCGGCGCGCATCGCGTCGAGCGCATTGCGCATCAGGTTGACCAGCACCTGCTGCAGCATCACTTCGTCGCCGCGCACCAGCACCGCGCCCTCGGGTAGGTGCAGCTGAAGGCGGGCGCGGCTGCGACGCAGGTCCCAATCGAGCAGCGACGCGCTGGCGCGCAGCAGCGCAGCGAGGTCGACGCGGCCGTGGCGCGGCTGGTGCGAATGCGTGAATTCGCGGATGCGGGTGATCACGCGGGCGGCGAACATCACTTGTTCGATCGCGCGCTCCAGCGCTCCGGACTCCTCGCTGTCGAGGGCCGGCTTGCGGCGCGCCAAGCGCGAACGCAGGCCGCGCAACAGGTTGGCGGTGGCGCCGATCGGTTGATTCAGTTCATGGGCCAGCGTGGTGGCCATCTCGCCCACCGAGAAGACGCGCGAAGTGAACAGCAATTGCTCACGGTCGTCGAGCTGACGCTGCAGCGCGCGGCCCAGTTCGCGGCGGTCGGTCAGGCGCAGCAGCCACTCGCCGCTGTCGAGGCCCACCAGTTCGGCACCCCATTGCGCACTGTCGCCCAGCTCGAGACGGCGCGGCGCGCCGTCGTCACCACCGGCGTCGAGCGCGGCACCGAGCCCGGTCAGATGCAGCTCTAGCGATGCGATGTCGCACGAGTCGGCCAGCTGCGGCAGCAGTGCGCGCCAGGCGTCGCTTGACCAGCACAGCCGGCGCGTGCGGCGATCGATCAGCGCCACCGCATCGCCCAGGCTCGCCAGCGCCACGGCGTGCGCCGGCATCGGCGCAAGGCCCGCTACGGGCTTCGCGGCGCGTGCGGCCGCGGTGGACGAGCGCTTGCGCGGCGTCGTGGTGCTCAGCATGGCGCATCTCCGTGCACTGCGGCCGGCGCAGCGATCAGCGGCAGCGCGCTGACCACCAGGTGCACGCTCCATTGCGCGCCGAGTGCGTTCCAGAATCGGTGTGCGGCCTGGATTCGCACGCGCACCTCGCACCAGCGCAACGAGCGCGCCAGCACCGGCCCGAGCTGCACTTCGCAGGGCACGGGTTTGCCGGGCTGCTCGGCAGCGCCGGACTCGTCGAGCGAGACCAGCTGGCGCCCGCTGCGGGGATGGTGTTCTCTGATCACGCGCACATGGCACCACTGCGCAGGCCGCGGCGGCGCCGACCACTGCAGGCGGGCGTCGACCCGCAATCCGCGCAGCGCCAACTCCGCCGCCACGCCGTCGGCCGTGTGTTCGCCTTGCATAACCGGCCACAGCACGAATGCCCAGGCGGGGCCTGCGGGGTCGCTGCCCTGCGGACACGCCAGCACCACGCAACGCCCGCGCTTCCACTGATCGGCGGCGGCCAGCAGCGCTTGCGGCACGACGCGGGCCGCTAGCGCCGAACGCAGCGCGCGCGACAGCGCGTCGCACCAGGTACCGGCTTCGACGGCATCGAGCACCGTATCGGGCGCGGCTTCGTGTTCTCGCTGTGGGGTTGGGGCGGGTGCCTCGGGTGGCTCGTCTGGCAGCGGCGCATCCTGGCCTTCGTGATCGCGGCGCGGTTGGCGCCGGCGCTCGCGTTCGGAAACCGGCGGCCATTGCGTCTGGCCGGGCGACAGCTGCGCCCAGCCGAATGCAGGCTCTACCCGCAGGCCGGTGAGCATGGCCGGCACCAGCAGCGAGGCTGGCACTGCGAACTCGCTCTGTGCGGCAGGCATCGCCGGCACGGCCTGGTCGCGGCGATGCGGCACATCGACCGCCGGCGTCGGCGCGCGCCACGCCGTTTGCACTGTGGCGGCCTCGTGGCTGAAGTCGCTGTCGGCACCCGGCAGCGCGGATTCGGACAGCGGCGTCGTCAATTCGTGTTGGGGATGGATGCCGGGGGCCTGAATCGGCGGCTCGGTGGCCCCGGTCGGCGCGCCATCGGTTGTCGGCGGCGTGACGGCTTCCAGCGCCTCGCGCACCACCAGCCACGTCGCGAGCGCCTTCTCGGCCGCGTTGACGGGGTTGATGGGACCGATTTCCATGCCGACCTCAGGCGCGCTGGCCGGCGGTTGCCGCGAGGCGGGCGGTGGTGTTGTGCTCGCGCGGCACCATGCCGGTGGGCCCCAGCGTGACGAGGTCGGGGTTGAGTCCCAGCGTCTGCTCGAGGTAGGTGCGCGCCGCACGCCGCACGCCGGACACGGCCTGCGGCCCCTGCGAGGCGGCAGACGCTCTCGTACCGGAGACCAGCATCGCGGCGATGGCGATCTGCTCGAAGAAGGCCTGGCGCTCGGGCGTCGAGGCGGTGTCCCACTTCGAAGCGTCTCGGGTCAAGCGGCGCAACTGGCGCTCCAGCGGAATCAACACGTGGGTATCGGCGTCGACCCCATGCAGTGCATGGAGGTTGACGGCCACGAAGAAGGCCACCGCGCGGCCCACGTCGTCGAGCGACTGCTCTTCAGTGGACGCCTGGGCGATGGCGCGGTAGGTGTCGAGGTAGCGGGAATACGAGGCGGCGATCTGCGCGCGAGCGGCCGGGTCGCTCGTCTGCGCGGCGGCCATCCGCGATGGTGCGGTTGCGACTGCGGCACGCTCGACCTTCAGCGAAGGCTGGCTGGCCCCCTCGGACAAGCTCAGATGCAACAAGGCATCGACCAACGTCTTGCGCATCAAGGCCGGCGTGGCTCTCGAGGGCATCGTGGGGCGGTGGATGGGGTTGCGGAGGATCGAGCGCTTGGTCATGCAAAAGCTCCTGGAAGATCAACCGGTTGCCTTTTGACGTCGGGCCGGGTGCGCCATGGCTGGCGTCGTTGCGGCCGCAGTCGTGCAGTGGGTGGCCGCCAAGCAGCGCGCGGTTCAAACTGATTGCGCGCAAGCCCGGCAGTTCATTGGGCGTTGGGGTCGTCGTCGCGTTCGACACGAACGTGATCGAGCTCGATCGCGTGTTTTCGCAGGCGCTCGTTCAGGCGAGGGGCATGGCGGGCGATCAGGTCCACGTTGCTGGCGGGCGAGGCGATCGTCAGGCCCCAGGCCTTCTGTGCATCCGAGGTTCCGCTGCGCTCCACGCGCACCTGAAGCGGTGCCGCGTTCGGTTCGCGCACCGACACTTCCCACAGTGCGGCCGGATCGGTGCCGAGCACCGGGACCAGCGCGTTGCCGGGGCTCGCGGTCAGCGACGCTTCGAGCGCGGCGCGGGTTCCGCTCGGTTCGTTGATCACCCCGACGGCACTTGCGGCGGCTGGCGTTGCCGCGCGCGCGAGCATCGGGGTGGGCGCGATGGCCAGCCACGCCGGCGCGCCGCCATTGCCTGCCGGCTCGGCGCTCTCATCGGCCGGCTCTTCGGGGCGTTGCTCGCGGCCCTTGAGCGCGCGTTCGAAATCGTCGCGCGCCGGGTGGCGACGCTCGGCGTCGGCGGGCGACACCCGCGACGGCTCCAGGCCGTCGGGGCGCGGCGGCGGTGACGATTGGGTGGCAGACATGTTCATGCGGATTCCCTGCGGTCAGGCCGCCAAGCGCGAGCCTTGCGGCCTGATCTGGTCGTCGAGATCGCGTTCCGCTCGCTGTTCGCGCTGCGCCAGCAGACAGCGCTTGGCTTCATGCGCGAGGCCGCGCACGGCATCCTCGCGGGCCAGCGCGCGGGTCAACTCCGAACGCGCCTGCTGCAGCTTCTCTTGCGCGGCTTCGAGCGCGTGCTCGTCGCCGGTCAGTGCATATTCGTCGCGCTCGAGCTGATCGGCCAGGCGCTCTTGCTGCGCAGAGGCGAACCTCGACCAGCGCGGCAAGGTCGGTGCCAGCGTGGTCACGATCGCATCGCGCAACCCGGCGAGCGTGCGGCGCAGTTCTTCGATGCGCGCTAGCCGCTGTTGGATCGCCTGACGGGCTTGCTCGACCACGGCCTCCGCCGGCGGGATCTGCTCGCGCGCGCGCTGCACGCGCAGGCTGCGCAGGCGATGCAATTGCCGCGTCTCCTTCACCGACGGCATCTGGTTCACGACACCACCTCTTGCAGCGTCTGGATCGTGGTGTCGAAGGCGGCGGCCTCGTCGGAGCGCTGCTGCAGCAGCGCTTTCAGCGCCGGCATGCGTTCGATGGCACGGTCAGCCAGCGGGTCGCTGCCGGCCTGGTATTCGCCGACCCGAAGCAGGAACTCCACCTCGGTGTGGCGCGCCATCAGCGCGCGCAACTGGTTGGCTGCCTCGCGATGCGATTTTTGCGTCACCCGAGTGAACACACGGCTGGCGCTGGCCAGCACGTCGATCGCCGGATAGTGCGCGGCCTGCGCGAGCGCGCGCGACAGCACGATGTGGCCGTCGAGGATCGAGCGCACTTCCTCGGCCACGGGGTCGGAGTTGTCGTCGTCTTCGGCCAGCACGGTGTAGAACGCGGTGATCGAGCCGTGGGCGTCGTTGCCGGCGCGTTCGAACAAGCGCGGCAGCTCGGCGAACACCGACGGCGGATAGCCACGGCGCACCGGCGGTTCCATGGCCGACAAACCCAGTTCGCGCAGGCCGCGCGCAAAGCGCGTGACCGAATCGACCAGCAGCAGCACCCGCTTGCCCTCGCGGCGAAAGCCTTCGGCGATCGCGGTGGCGGCGTAGGCGGCGCGCACGCGCTCGAGCGCCGGCCGGTCGGAGGTGGAGACCACGACCACCGAACGCGCGAGGCCTTCTTCACCGAGGGCCTCGTCCATGAACTCGCGCACTTCGCGGCCGCGTTCGCCGACCAGCGCGATCACGTTGACGTCGGCCTTGGCCTGGCGGGCCAGCATGCCCAGCAGCGTCGACTTGCCGCCGCCAGCCATCGCGAAGATGCCCACGCGCTGGCCTTCACCGACTGTGAGTGCGGCGTCGATCGCGCGCACGCCGGTGGGCAGCGGGTGGTCCACACCCTTGCGTTTGAGCGGCGACGGTGCGTCGGCGTGCAGCGGCGTGTGGCGCAGCGTGGGCCCGGGCTCGGGTAGCGGCTGGTCATCCAGCGGGCGGCCGAACGGATCGATCACGCGGCCGAGCAGGCCTTCGCCGTAGGGGACCTGGGCCACATCGGCCATCGCCTGCACTGCCGCGCCGACCGCGATGCCCTGCAGCGGACCGTAGGGTGCGAGGATCACCTCGGCACCGGCGAAACCGATCACTTCGGCGATCAATGACTCGGCGCCTTCGTTGGGGCTGGTGGCATCGAACACGCGGCACTGCTGGCCGATGCGGGCGCGCAAGCCGGTCGCGCGCAGGATCGTGCCGCCGGCCTGCACCACGCGGCCATGCTCGACGACCGTGCGCGTGCCGTGCAGTGCCCGCAGCAGGTGTTGGGCTTCGCCCGAAGTGGCGGCGTTCATGGGCGCTCCGAGACACCCCAGGCGTCGGCCAGGCGGTTGAGCTGGGCGTTCAGCGACGCGTCGACGCTGCCGAATTCGGTTTCGATGCGGCAGCTGTCGAGGGCGCACGCCGGGTCGGCGCGCAATTCGAATGAAGGAGCCGGTGCGCCCCCTTCGCCGGCGTGGCGCGCCATCGCGGCGAGCCGCACGCGCAGCGCGTCGGCGTGCGACGGGTGGACCACCAGCGTCGAGCTGCTGCCGGGCATCATGTCGCGGGCCGCGGTGTCGGCCAGCGCGAGCAGACGCTCGTCGTCGGCCAGTTGCCCGATCAGCTTGCGCGCAACCTGCAGCGCCAGCGCTGCAACCTGGCCGCGCACCCGCACGCTTTCCTGCTCGGCGGCGCGGGCCATCGCCATCAGCGAGGCAGCGACCTCGTCACCCGCGGCGAGGACGCCTTGCTCGAGGCCGAGCGCGTGGCCGCGTTGGCGGGCCTCTTCGCAGGCGGCCTCGACGCGATGGGCTTGCTCGGTGTGCAGCGCCTCGAGCCGATCGCGCACGGCTTGCGCTTCGGCCAACAGCGGCACTTCGGCGGCGCGCAGCACCAGGCGGTTCGAGGCGATGCCGGTGTCACGACCGCGCTGCCACAGAACGAAGGTCATGCATTGGCTCCTTCAGGAGACTTGGCGGGGCCTTGCGTGCGCGAAGGCGGGGTGCGCACGGTCAACGTCTGCGCACGCGAGACCAGCGCCTGGGCCAACGCCGGCGCCATCGCCGAGGCGGTGCTGCCGAGCAATGCGCTGGCGGCGCGGCGCAGCGGGCCGCTGGGCAGTGAAGCGAGCAGCACGCCCAGGCCGCTGGTGCGCAGCACCGGTGCCACCTGCTCGGCGCTGTCGATGCGCGGGCACGGTGCCACGTTGCGCGGCAGCACTTGCGCGTCCGGGAGTGCCAGCAGGGCTTGCAGGAACGGTCCGCCGAGCGCGGTGCGCGCGGCGCCGAGGCGGGCACCATCGATCCACAGCCGTACAGAGGCGGCGCACAGCACCGCGCCGACCTGGCGTGCCAGCACCATCAGCTCGGTATCGGACAGCGCGATCCACGTGGGCGCGGTGTCGAGCGTGTCCCAGTCGAGCGAGCCGGCGGCGTCGGGCGCCGCAGCCAGGAGCCGGCGTGCCACGGCGGCGCGGCGGTGGCGGCGCATAGCCGCATCGGTCGTCGCAGGCTCGCTACGCAGGGGCCGTGCGCCGGCCGAGGTGAGTGTGGTCACGAGTGGCTCGCGGCGCGGCGCAACGCCGCCTTCAGGTCGCTGGCCACCTCGTGTGTACGGTTGGCGGCAGGCGCGGCAGCCGGCAGCGCGCGCAGCGGGGTTGCGATCGACACCGTCGCGTTCGAGCGACGGCGCCACCACAGCGCGATGCCGCCGGCCAGTGCGAGCCCGCCGATGCCGCTGCCGATGGCCAGGGGCAGGACGAGCGGCATGGCGAGCGAGGCTTGCTGCCCCGGCGTCGCCGGCGCGGCAACCGGCGCGGCCTTGCGCGAATCGCCCGGCATGGCTTCGGCCGGGAACAGCGCGACGGTGACGTTGTCGTAGCTCAAGCCTTCGATGCTGTTGACGACCAGGGCCTTGATCTGCGTGACCTGCGACGACAGGTCACGATCGGGGCGGTGCTTGATGAAGACCGCTGCCGCTGCCGGCTGCAGCTTGTCGACCAACGGGTTGCGCTCGGGCATCACCAGGTGCACGCGTGCGGTGACCACGCCGTCGATACTGGCGATGGTGTTGGAGATCTCCTGCGACATCGAATACATCAGGCGGGCGCGCTCCTCGAGCGGCGACGACACGAAGCCTTCGCGCTTGAACACCTTGCCCATGGTGTCGAACGATTCGCGCGGGTAGCCCTGTGAATTGAGCGTGCGCACCGCGTTGCTGAAGTCGCCGCGCGGCGCCAGCACCGAGAAGTGGCCCTCCTGCGACTGCTTCTCGGCGTCGATGCCGGCGCTGCGCAGCACCGCCACCATCTCGTTGGCCTGGCGCTCGGACAGCTGCGAATACAGCTCTTGGTTCGAGCAGCCGATCAGCAGCGTCAGCAGCAGGCCGCTGGCGGTGGTGATCAGGCGTCGCAAGGTGGTGGGGCGCATGTCGAAAAGTCCTTCAGGATTGCTGGCGGAACAGTTGCTGCAGGCCATCAGAGGCGCGGTTGGCGATGTTGGACGTGAGCTGGCAATGGAACATGAACTCCTGGCAGCGCACGCTCAGATTCACCATCTGCGACGGGCTCATGTCCTGGCCGGCAGCCTGGGCTGCCTTGGCGTCGACGGCCAGCTGGTTCGCCTCGCCGTTGATATGCTCGAACGGCTTCATCAGCTGCTTGGCGGCCTCACCAGGCCCGCTGACCGCGTTGGCTTCCAGCCGTTGGCTGGCTTGCGCCATTGACTGCTGGAAGCCGTTGAAGTCGGTCAGCGACACGCCGTAGCCAGCCTGCGTGGACGCCGCAGCGCTGGCAGTGCCGGCACCGGTGGCGCCCACTTGGGCCAGCGAGGCGGCGGCGATCTCGAATGTCATGACGAGCCTCCGCTGTGCTTACTGCTTGCGAGCCATCGTGCTCAGCGCTTCGCCGACCGACGAGATCGCGCTGTGCGAGCTGTTGGACAGGAAGCCCATCTTCTGCGACTGGGCGGTCAGCTCGGTGATCGCCGAGGGCATGTCGGTGCCCTGGTTGTTCAGCTGATCCGACTCCTGCTGGATGATGTTGGCCTGGTTGTCCAGGGCTTCGCCCCAGGCGCGGGCCATCGCTTCGAACCAGGTGCCGCCCTTGCTGTTGGTGCCGCTGGACTGTTGGGTGGTGGCTGGCACGAGGGCCATCTGGGTCAGGGGGTTGGTGTAGTTGCTCATGGGAACGCTCCTAGTGTGGGTGTGTTGCAGTGGGGACGCCGGAAGTTCAAGGTCAGAATTTCAAGGTGGCCTGCTGGCCGTCGCGCTCGAGCGAGACGCTGCTCTGCTCGATGCGGGTGATGCGGTGGCCGGTCGGCAGCATGGCGCCGACGAAGTAGCGCGCGCCGTCGGCGGTCACCAGATAGGCGGGCTCGCCGGGCACCAGCGAGGCGATGCGCTTGCCCGGATCGTCGATCACCGGCGGCGGGGGCGGCGGCAGCGGCTTGGCGGTGTTGCGCACGGTGAGTTGCTCGAGGCCGCGCACGTCGCGGCGCACCACCTCTTCAGCGCGGCCTAGCTTGTCGGCATCGCGCTCGGCGGCTTGCGCCACCACCCGCCCGGGACCGGCGATATCGGCTTGCACTGCCACGCCGTTGACACGGAACACCTCGGTCACCTCGCGCACCAGCGCTTCGTCGACCGCCACCTCGACCACCAGCGGTGCCGACGCGGGGCGTGCTGCCAACCAGGCGTCGAGCTTGGCACGCTGGCTCTGCGCGGCCAGCCGGCCCCGCAGCGCCATGCGCCCATCGGCGGTGCGGCCGACTTCGAGCGCACTGAATTCACTGCCGCGCAGGGCTTGGGCCAGCGACGCGGCTTCGCTCACTTGCGGCGCGGCTGGAGCGGCGACCACGCGCGTCATCGCCAAAGCGCCGGCGCACACCACCAGCACGCCGGCACCCATGCAGGCGAGCCAGAACTCGGCTCGACGCGGCAGCGGCTTGGCTGTTTGCTGGGCCTCGCTAGGGAGTTCGCCCGCCGGCGGCTCGTCGGCCAGCCCGGGCACCGGCTTGCCGGCCTTCCAGTCGTCGACGCAAGCGCGGCCAAAGGCGACCACCGAACTGCCGATCTTCAGCGGCACATGTTGAGACCAGGTGGCCTGGGCGCCGGCCTTCAGGACTTCGCTGCCCAGCAACACCTCGCCGGCCAGCACTTCCAGGCTGGCTTGGGTCAATTCGGCGCACACGCGCACGCGCGCCGGCGGTAGCTTGTTCTCGCGCAGCACGATGTCGGCGCCTTCGCTGCCGTCGTGGCCGGCGGCCAGCACGCACGGGATGCCGGCACCCAGCGGTGCCCGGGCACCGCCTTGCGGGCCTTCGTACACGCGCAGTTCGAGCGCGTGCAGTGATTCGAGGGAGGGGGCGGCGCGGTCCATGCTCTGCGCTCCTTAGTTGGTTTGTGAGGTGCTAATGCGGGTCGGGGTGGCGCGTCCGCCACGGTCGACCGTTGCGGTCCCGACGCCTTGGGCGGCCGGCGGGCGTGCGGCGGCGGGCATCGCGTCGAGGTCGACCTCCACGGATGCGCGAGTCGGCAGCGCGGCCATCACCGGCACGGGGGCGGGCATCTGTGCCGGCACGGGTGCCGCAGTGGCGACGCGCGCCGGCTCGGTGGCCGCCGGCACGGATGTCTGCAGGCCGGGCTTGACCGTCGGCAAGGAGGCCGGGCTCGGCGAGGTGGGAGCGGGCATCGCGGGCGCCACCGGGGTGGCGCCGGAACGCAGTGTGCCCAGCGTCGCTTGCGGCGGTGCGATGCGTGTGCCGGCCATGCGCGGCGTGATCAGGAACATGCGCTCGATGCGGGTGTTCTGGGTCGACTTGGTCTTGAACAGGTTGCCCACCACCGGCACGTCGCCGAGGCCGGGCACCTTGTCTTCGCTGTTGGCGTTGGTCTCGCGCACCATGCCGCCGATCAGCAGGCTTTCGCCCTCGGCGATCAGCGCCTGCGTGTTGACGGTGGAGCGCTCGACCACGGGAATCTGGTCGACCTGGCGATTGGTGATGTTGCCGTCCTCGACGTTGACCAGCAGCTTGATGCGCGTCTGGTCGCGGTCGCGGAATACGTGCGGCGTCACGCGCAGCGTGGTGCCGGCGCTGACGTTGAACAGGTCCACCTGCTCGCGGCCGGCCACCCGCACGAAGAAGGTCGAGGTGTTGTCGAAGATCGCCTCGACATCCGACAGCGTGACCACTTGCGGGCTCGACACGATGCGCGCCGCGCCTTCGGTCTGCAGCGCACGGATGCGGGCGAAGAACTGGCCGAGCGAGCCGAGCACTACCGAGGCGACACCGCCATTGCCGGTGCTGGGCACGGCGCCGCTGAACGAGGCCGAGCGGCCGTCGTTGCTCCAGCGCCATTCGATGCCGAGCTCGCGTGCCTTGTCGGTGTTGACGTCGATGATGGTGGCCTCGATCTCGAGCGACTGCGGCTCGACATCCAGCGAGGCGATGAGTTGCTCGTAGCGCGGCAGACGTTCGGCGCTGTCGCGCACGATCACCGCGTTCAGGCGCTGGTCGGCTTCGATGCGGATCTGCGACGGATCGGGCGCGGCGGCCGGCGCCGAAGCAGAGTCGCCCGGCTGGGCGGTGCGGGCCAGTGCCGTGACCAGGTTGTCCACCGCGGCATTGCGGGCCGCTTCGCCGGTGGGTGCCTTGTTCGACACACCCTGGCCGATCAGGCCCTGGCCCTTGAGCGAGGGCAGCGTCGGGCGCAGCAGCACTTCACGGCCCAGCGCGTAGCCTCCGGCGCGGGGGGAGTCGACCAGCGAGCGCAGGATCGAGGCCACGCCGGGCACCACCACCTGACGGCCGCCGACGGTCATCGTCACGTCGGTGGCCCAGGCGTAGCGCAGGTAGAACACGCGGAAATCGGCCGCACCCGTCGGGGCCGGCGCGTCTTGCGCCTGGCCGGCGCGCAGCAACTCGTCGACCTGTTCGACGAAACGGCGGGCGCCGGTGGCGATCATGTTGCCGTCGGCGCTGCGGCGCAGCGTGTTGCGGGGGTCGGTGAGGCTCATGTCGGCAACTTCGCGCATCAGGCGGTCGCCCACCGCGGGCGCGACCGCGTAAGTGCGGCGGGCCAGTTCGGAGGTCGGTACTACGTGCATGACGGCGCCGTCGTAGTAGGTGATCAGGTTGTAGACGCGCGACACATCGCGCAACACCTTCTCGGCGGGGCCGGAGAAGCTGCCGTTGACGGTACCGGCCAGGCTCGGGCTGATGGCCGCCGGCACGTCCATGGTGGCAAACAGGTCCTGCAGGAAGGCGCCGATCGGCTGCTCGCGTGCGGTGATCGTCACAGGCCGGCCGGCATTGGGCATGGTGGCGGCGCCAGCGGCGAGGGCGCCGGTGGCCAGCGCGATCCAGGCGCAACGCTTCAGGCAGCGGGCGAGCCATTGGCTGGCTTGCCGAAGGCACTGGGTGCGAGCGATGCCAGCCATGCGGAGACTCCTAGTTGGGGGGATTGCTGATGGGTTGCGGCCCCCAAGCGCCGGGTTCAAGTTCTTCGCATCTGAAAGCCGGCCTGCTCCGTAGGGGGCCGGCGCCGAACCTTCCGCATCGCCCAAAAGCATCCGGGCCGCCTGTCGGCGGCCCGGGGCCGGGGCTCAGTGCGCGGCCAGCATCGGCGCGCCGGGCACCGGCACGCGGTCGAGCACCTCGAGCTGCAGCGAAGGCATCAGCTCGTGGTACGACAGCACCGGCGTGTCGAAGCACTCGGGCTCGATAAGCTTGCGCACGTGCCAGCGCACGTCGATGGCCGTGACCAGCGCGGCCGGCTTGTGGCGCATGATCGAGCCGACGATGGCGTCGCAGATGCGGCGCGCGGCCTCGGGGTCGAGCGCTAGCTGCGACACGCCGCCGTTGACGCGCACCGACTGGCGCAGCATCTCCTCGAGCTGCGGCTGCAGCATCAGGGCGCCCAGGCGGCCTTGCGGGGCCACCATGTGGCTGACCTGGCGGCGCAGCGCGACGCGGGTGAATTCGGTGAGGGCGTGCACGTCCTTGTCGCGCTGGGCGATCTCCGACAGCGCCTCTAAGATGTCGCGCAGGTTGCGGATCGAGACGCCTTCGCTGACCAGGCGGCGCAGCACCTCGGACACGCGCTGCAGCGGCAGGGCACGCAGCACCTCCTTGACGATGTCGGGCACGTCGGCCGACGCGCGGGTCAGTAGATTGGTGGTGTCCTGGGCGCCGAGGAACAGCGGCGCATGGCGGCGCAGCGCCTGGCGCACCGGCTCGCCGAGCGCGACGTGCGGTTCGTCGGGCAGGCTGCCCGAGGCGATGGGTACCTCGAACGCCAGCAGCTCCCAGCGGTCGGCATCTGCGGCGGCGCTCTGGCCGTGCAGGTGGATGCGCGGCAGGTTCAGGCCGAGGGTCAACTGGAACTCGTCGAGCACCTCCTGCATCGTGGCCGTGAGGCGGTGTGCCTGGTTGTCGGCCAGCAGTGCAGCGGGCACCCGCAGCAGCAACGGCACCGCGGGGCGCTGCGCCGGCAGCGCGGTGGCCGTGACCTGTTGGGGCGCATCGAGGCGCTTGACCAAGCCTTGCACCGCGGGGTGGCGCACGCTGATCAGCCGCTGACGAATCGACGGCGTGAGCAGCGCGCCGGCGCCACTGAACACCAGGGCCAGTGCGATGAAGGTGGCCACCGGGAAGCCCGGCACGAAGGCCATCAGCACGCAGATGCCACCGGCCACCAGCAACACGCGTGGCTTGCCGGTGATCTGCTTGCGGATCGAGTCGCCCAGGTGCTTGTCGTCTTCGTCGGCGGTGCGTGTGACGATCAGGCCGGCGGCCATCGCGCCCAGCAGCGCCGGGATCTGCGCAACCATGCCTTCGCCGATGGTCAGGATCGAGTACTTGGTCATCGCCGAGCCGATGTCCAGGTCTTGCATCATCACGCCGATGGCCAGGCCGCCCAGCAGGTTGATCACGATGATCACGATGCCGGCGATGGCGTCGCCCTTGACGAACTTCATCGCGCCGTCGAGCGAGCCGTGCAGCTTGCTCTCCATCTCGAGGTTGCGGCGCTTGCGCTTGGCCTCGTCCTTGTCGATCAGGCCCGAGCGCAGGTCGGAATCAATCGACAGCTGCTTGCCGGGCATGGCATCGAGCGAGAATCGTGCGGCGACCTCGGCCACGCGCTCGGCACCCTTGGCGATGACGATGAACTGCACGACCGTGATGATCAGGAACACCACCATGCCGACCACCAGGTTGCCGCCGGCGACCACCTTGCCGAAGGTGTCGATGATGTGCCCGGCGTGGCCGTGCAGCAGGATCATGCGGGTGGTCGCGATCGACAGCGACAGCCGGAACAGCGTGGTCATTAAGAGCACGCTCGGAAAAACCGAGAACTCCAGCGGCGAGGCGATGTAGACGCCCAGCAGGAGCAGCAGCAGGCCCGAGGCGATGTTGGCGGCGACCAGCAGGTCGATCAGCCACGCCGGCAGCGGCAGCACCATCATCGCGACGATGGCGACGATGCCACCGACCAGCACCAGGTCGCTGTAGCGCGCGAAGATGCCCTCGCGCGAAACCGCGGCACTCTTGAAATACGCCGTCATGCTCATGACTTCTTGCCTCCACGCGCCACCAGCTCGCCGGTGTCGCTCACCGAGAAGGTCGATGTCAGCCTGCGGTACACCGCGAGCACGTCGCGCACGTAGGCCTGGGTTTCGGGATAGGGCGGCACGTTGCCGCCGGCCTTGTCGACGGCGCCTTCGCCGGCGTTGTAGGCCGCCAGCACCAGGCGCAGATCGTCGCCATAGCGGCTGCGCAGCGTGCGCACGTAGGCGGCGCTGGCGCGCAGGTTGGTTGGCGCGTCGAGCAGGCTCTGTTCCGGGTTGTTGACGCCGAAGCGCTTGCCGGTGTCCGGCATCATTTGCATCACGCCACGCGCACCGGCCTTCGACACGGCGCGCGGGTTGTGGCGCGATTCGACGTGCGCGATCGCATGCAACAGCAGCGGGTCGACCTGGTTGTCGCGCGCCGCCTCGAGCAGCGCCGGCGCCAGCGACATCACCCGCAGCTGGTCGCGCGTCGGCGGCGTGCTGGGGACGTTGAGCGGCGGCGCGACCAGGGCAGGCACCGGGGCATTGACGACCGGGGCGGACGCCGCCGGCGCCGGTGTCGGCGCGATCGAGATCGCGACCACCGGCTTGTCGTAGAGGTCGAGCTGCGCGGCGCGGTGCACCGTCATCGGTGCCGCCAGCGACGCGCACTGAGCGTTGATCATGCTGAAGCGCTCGAGGGTGTCGGTGGACTGCTCGCTGAGCTTGCCGGCGCAGGTCTGCGCATGCAGGGGCGCCGCCAACACCACGCCCAGCAGGGCGATCGACACGGGGTTGCGCCATGCGCAGGGGGTTGCAGCCGAGCCGGCCATGCGGGGACTCCTAGTTGGGAGGATTGCCGATGGGTTGCGGCCGCGACCCCGGAGGTTCAAGCCGTTTGGGCGCCGGCCGGGCAAGGTCGGGTTGCGGCTCCCGCCGCCTCGCCGCCGCCGGGGCCAGGAATGGCCGCGCGCAGCCTCAGCGCGCGCGCAACTCGAGCGACTCGTGCGCCAGCGTGCCGCCGGAGGCCTTGACGAAGGCCTGGCGCACCTGGTCGAGGGTGGCCACCGGCAAGGGCTGGAAGTCGCCGCCGTTGACGCCGGCCGGCAGCTCCGCCAGCACGTCGCGCTCGGTGGCGAAGCACGCCACCGTCTCGGGCACGCCGCGGGTGTTGAGCGTCAGCTCGAAGCGCATGGCCCCGGGCAACTGCAGGCCGGCGGCCGGGTCGACGCGGGAATCGCGCTGGAAGCGGTTGGGGAAGAAGCGGGTCACCTGGCGCTTCTCGTCCTGCAGATAGCAATACACGTGCGCATCGCGGCTCGGGCGGATCGACAGCTGGATCGCGTCGCCGCCCTTGAGCCGACGGCCGTCGGCCGAACTGGCGACCTGCAGCGTCAGCGGCGATGGCGGCGCTGGCGGCGCGGCCGCCGCCGGGGCGCTGGCGCGGATCCTGGCCTGCAGGCCGGCGACGTCGGCGCTCAGGTAGGCCTTGAACAGGTCGAGCGACAGCTTCGGTTCGCGCGACAGGCCGAGGGCACCGCGCGCCCGCACCACGGCGTCCTTGAAGGCGTTGCTGACCGTGCCGTCGATCGGCCCGTCGTAGGCCTGGCGGATGCGCAGCTGCTGCTGAAAGTAGGTGACGAGTTCCACCGGCCGTGCGGCCATCGCGTCGTACCAGTCTTGCATCTCGGCGGCCACCGCGGGGTTGTCGGCGCTGGCGCCGAGACAGCTCCAGTAGGGCACCTTGGTCAGGCGGCCGAACAGCTCGATCACCGCCAGCTCCGACAGCGCGCGCTGCGCGGCGGCCACGCCGCCGGCCGGCACGACGATGGGCTGGCCGAACTTGACGAACTCGGCGTTGCCGTTGCGCAGCACCGCCGCGTTCTGGGTGGCGGTGCCGGGGACGACGCTCATGTCCTGCGTGGTCAGCAGCGTCAGATCGAGGCCGACCGTGCGGCCGCCGTCGAGTGTGCGCAGCGCGCCGCGCAGCGCGAATTGCGGTGCCACCGCGTAGGCGTCGCGCTGTTGCGCCTGGGCCATGACGGCGACCGTCTGGCCCCACTCGGCGTTGGACGCCACCAGACGGATCGCGCGGCTGCGTTGCGTCATGTCGGACACCGCGGTGACCAGCATCTCCTTGGTGCCGGCCTGGGCCTTGCGCTGCGACGGATCGGCCAGATCCTCGACGATCACCGACAGGTCGCGCACGCCGTGGTCGAGCAACACGCCGTCCATGCAGCGCAGCGCCGGCGCGAACGCACTGACGGGCGGCGACGTCGCCGTCGTGTCGCCGGGCGCAGACTCGCCGGTGGTCGCGCAGGCAGCCACCAGCAGGGCGGCCGTGAATGCGGCGGAGAGTCGGGCGAAGCGGCGGGTCGCGGCAGTGATCATCCAGGTCCTTCTGGCCCAGGCGCGCCAACTGCGCAGTGCGCCGGTCGCGTGCGCGCCGGCGTGGTTGTACACCTTGAAGCAGTGCCTCAGTTGCCCACCCGGGCCGCCCGGTTCAATCGCGGCGCCGACCGTGCCGGTCACATGCCGACGTAGTTGGGACCGCCGCCGCCCTCTGGCGTGACCCAGACGATGTTCTGCCGCGGATCCTTGATGTCGCAGGTCTTGCAGTGCACGCAGTTCTGCGCGTTGATCTGCAGCCGCTCGGTGCCGCCGTCGCCGGCGACGAACTCGTAGACCCCGGCCGGGCAGTAGCGCGACTCGGGTCCGGCGTAGATCTTGAAGTTCACGTCGACCGGGATCGACGGGTCCTTGAGCGTCAGGTGCGCGGGCTGGTCTTCGGCATGGTTGGTGTTGCTGACGAATACCGAGCTCAGGCGGTCGAAGCTGATCTTGCCGTCGGGCTTGGGATAGTCGATCTTGGTGCACTGCGCCGCGGGCAACAGGGTCTCATGGTCGCGCCTGGTGGCGTGCAGCGTCCATGGCGGGCTCTGGATGCCCAGCTTGGGCAACAGCCAGTGCTCGATGCCGGTCATCAGGTTGCCGAGCAGCTTGCCCTTCTTGAACCAGAGCTTGAAGTTGCGCGTCTGCTGCAGCTCCTCGTTCAGCCAGCTCGCCTCGAACGCAGCCGGATAGGTCGCCAGCTCGTCGTGTGAACGGCCGGCGGCCAAGGCATCGTGGATCGCGGCGGCGCACAACATGCCGCTCTTGATCGCCGCATGGCTGCCCTTGATGCGCGCGGCGTTGAGGTAGCCGGCGTTGCAGCCGACCAGCGCGCCGCCGGGAAACACGGTCTTAGGCAGCGCCTGCGGCGAGCCGTTGTTGATCGCACGCGCCCCGTACCCCAGCCGTTTGCCGCCTTCGATGTGCGCGCGGATCGCCGGGTGCGTCTTCCAGCGCTGCATCTCCTCGAATGGACTCAGGTAGGGGTTCGCGTAGTCGAGGCCGATCACGAAGCCGAGCGTCACCTTGTTGTCGGCCAGGTGATAGAGAAAGCCGCCGCCGAACGCGTCGGTCATCGGCCAACCCGCGGTGTGCACCACCAGGCCGGGCCTGGCCTTGTCGGCCGGCACTTCCCACAGCTCCTTGATGCCGATGGCGAAGCTCTGCGGGTCGCGACCCTCGGTGAGCTTGTATTTGGCCAGCAGCTGCCTGCCGAGGTGGCCGCGCGCGCCCTCGGCGAACACCGTGTACTTGCCGTGCAGCTCCATGCCGAGCTGGAAGCCGTCGTGCGGATTGCCGTCACGGCCGACGCCGACGTTGCCGGTGGCCACGCCCTTGACGCGGCCCTGCTCGTCGTACAGCACTTCGGCGGCCGCAAAGCCGGCAAAGATCTCGACGCCGAGTCCCTCGGCCTGCTGCGCCAGCCACTTGACGACGTCTTCCAGCGAGACCACGAAGCAGCCGTCGTTGTGCAGGTTGCGCGGCACCAGCCAGTCGGGCGTGCGCCGTGCGCCGGTGGCCGACAGGAACAGCACGTCGTCGCCGGTGACCAGCTGGTTGAGCGGCGCGCCGAGCGCCTTCCAGTCGGGGAACAGCTCGGTGATCGCGCGCGGGTCCATCACTGCGCCCGACAGGATGTGCGAGCCGGCCTCGGAGCCCTTCTCGAGCACCACCACCGACACCTCGCGGCCGGCCTTGGCCGCCAGCTGCTTCAGGTGGATCGCGGTGGCGAGGCCCGCCGGGCCGGCGCCCACCACCACGAGGTCGTACTCCATGGCCTCGCGCGGGCCGTACTGCTGCAGGATTTCTTGCGGCGTCATCGAGCGATCCTCGGTGGGCGCTGTCACGCAGCGCGCGCGGATTCTAGGTCGCTGTGCCGCTGCCGTGACGACATCGGGCGCGTGCTATCGTCGCCGACAGCAGTGGTGGCAGGGAGCGCGGGTGTGAGCTACAGCATCGATTTGTCGGGCCGGGTCGCCTTGGTGACGGGCGCTTCCAGCGGTCTCGGTGCGCAGTTCGCGCGCACGCTCAGCAAGGCCGGTGCCGCGGTCGCGCTGGCGGCGCGGCGCGTCGAACGGCTGAAGACGCTGCGCGCCGAGATCGAGGCCGCCGGCGGCGACGCGCACGTGGTGACGCTCGACGTCACCGACCACGACAGCATCAAGGCGGCGGTCGCGCACGCCGAGACCGAGATGGGCACGATCGACATCCTGGTCAACAACTCCGGCGTCAGCGTGACCAGCAAGCTGGTCGACGTCGGCCCCGAGGACTACGACTACGTCTTCAACACCAACACGCGCGGCGCGTTCTTCGTGGCGCAGGAAGTCGCCAAGCGCATGATCGCGCGCTCCCGCGGCGCGGCGCCCGGCACCTTCACCGGCGGGCGCGTCGTCAACATCGCGTCGATGGCCGGCCTGAAGGTGCTCGGGCAGCTCGGCGTCTACAGCATGAGCAAGGCCGCGGTGATCCACATGACGCGCGCGATGGCGCTCGAGTGGGGGCGTTTCGGCATCAACGTCAACGCGCTGTGCCCGGGCTACATCGACACCGAGATCAACCACCATTACTGGCAGACCGACGGCGGGCAGAAGCTGATCCAGATGATGCCGCGTCGCCGTGTCGGCGCGCCGCAGGACCTCGACACCGCGTTGCTGATGCTTTGCGCCAACGAGAGCCATTTCATCAACGGCACGGTGCTGGCTGCCGACGACGGCTTCGGATTGTCATGACCCACCCCCGAAGCGGCCTGGCGGCCGCCTCCCCCTCAAGGGGGCCCAGCCAGCGGCCCGGCGAAGCCGGATCCGCGGCGGTCGCTTGGGGACGCGACGCTGGGGCGTCGCAAGCTCGGTCTACGACGTGACGTCCGTTCGTCAACTCACGTTGATCGAAGCGCGCGTGCTCGGCGTGCTGGTGGAAAAGCAGGCCACCGTGCCCGACACCTATCCGCTGTCGCTCAACGCGCTGGTCGCCGGCTGCAACCAGAAGACGGCGCGCGATCCGGTGATGACGGTCAGCGATGCCGAGGCGCTGCAGGCGATCGACACCCTGCGCG
>Ga0335084_10000786_pt1 | contig 28080 bp, 34 predicted proteins | sample Lox_Sample_44_FD_206721 | JGI IMG/M metagenome (GOLD analysis project Ga0335084, IMG submission 206721) | Soil microbial communities from Loxahatchee National Wildlife Refuge, Florida, United States - Lox_Sample_4.4 | ecosystem: Environmental > Terrestrial > Soil > Wetlands | place: USA... | reverse complement strand
AAGGAAGCTGAAATTCCATCTGCAAAGACAGAAGAGCAAGCAATGGAAGGGCTTTCAGCTTTATTCGGTTAAAACCATAATTTTATTATCTTTTTTACGATCCATTAAATGTTAATTAATATCTCCTAGTTTACTTGGTTATTTGACAGACCTGTCATCTCCGATTCAAACTATTGTTCTAGTGTTAGATTTGTTTGGGACAATGGCATTTGCTGTAACAGGGGCATTCAAAGCAATCGAACACAAATCTGACATAGTAGGGATAATCATTCTTGCCACAATCACAGGTGTTGCAGGGGGAAGTATTAGGGATCTGATATTTGGTCATTTCCCTCCTCATTCTATATCAAATCCAAGTTATGTTCTTATTACTGTATCTAGTGGCATTGTGATCTTTTTTCTATATTCAAAGATGCAAAAACACTGGAATCTATTTTTAAAATTTGATGCCATTGGATTAGGTGTTTTCACTGCGATAGGTTCAACATTGGCTTATCAACTATTTGGAATGAATTTCTTGGCAATTGTTATGTCGGGAATGGTGACAGCCATAGGGGGAGGAATTTTGCGAGATATGTTTGTAAATGAAATACCGATGGTTTTTGTTAAAGAGCTATATGCGTCTGCGAGCTTTGTCGGAGCCGTGGTTTTTTATGTTGCTATGATATCTAAACTCCAAATAGAGACAGCCACAATAGTCACAATACTTGCCACGACCACACTTAGGTTGGTTGCTATGAAATACAACTGGAACTTGCCTAAAGCACGTGAGAAATAGTCTTTATTTATTGAGGACTATAGTTCTTTAGCTTTCCAGCTACTGATTTGGCCTGAGAGTGAGCCCTTTGGATTGTCTCCTTCTTGGTCTCGTCTGTGAGAAAACCTGATTCAATTGCAAGTGATCTTGCGTGCTGGGCAGCTCTTGCAAGGATTATGTTGATATTTTCTTTGGTTATGTACCCTATCTCGATTGATAACGCCAATGCTTCTTGGTGGGCGCGGGCAAAGGCCTCTCTGTATTTTTCTACATCAACTGCTAATTCTTCTTGGCTGTACAGGAGATTTTCTTCCAATGCAGAATTTAGTATGATTCCAGCTTCTACAGCCTTGACATCAAGCTTACTGAGTAGAGTAGCTAATTTAGTAGATATGACATCTCCCTTCTTTGCAGCTACTGAATCCTTAGTAATCCAGACTGTACCTTGATCAATTTTTGTTGCTACTCCAGCTTCCTTAAAATCAGTAAGAATCGGTCCAGGTGTAATTCCTGTGTTACCAGCTTTGATGACTACATCTATGCTAGCCTTGTCCCCACCTCTAGCGGCTAACATTATCTTATTTTTACCCAGTAGTATGTTTAGCTTTATTGGGCTCATGTTTGTAAACATCAAAACACACTGCCCAACTAGTTTTTCCGCGAGTTTTTCAATTGCTGGAATTTTGAGTGTAGAAAGTGCTTTTTGAGCAACCTTGTCCTTGATACTCACAATTTCTACTTCTCCTTTGAACTTTTTTCGCAAAGGAAGTAACTGCGAAGATCTTACCTTTTCCATTCTAACTAGGGCAATAACCTTGTATTTTTTTGGCAGCTCTTGGAGTTGCTGATACATGTAAGCTTTCTTTTGAGGATATTTTGTTCTATTTTGATGCATATTATTTCGTTCCAGTTTGCGTTGGTTTGATTATTTTTCCCATTGTAGTCTTTATCATAATTTTTTTGATATTCTTATCTCCGCTTGGCAGCTTCTTTTCTACAGTACTAATCACGGCATTAGCATTTGCAAGTAAATCATCATCAGACATCGTCTGATCTCCTATCTTGCATGCTAATGAGAGAGAATTTCTCAGTCTTACTTTGATAGAAGATCTGAACCTTTCCAATATTGCATCTATGGGCGCGTTAAACGGAACCGGAGTTGGCATCTTACCTCTTGGGCCCATGAACTGACCAAGAGTCTTACCCACATTTGCCATCAGTTGTGTGTCTGCCAGGAAAAAGTCATAACCATTTATCAATTTCCTGGATTCTCTCTTGTTTGCTCCCACTTGTGTTATCTGAGCCCCATCCACAACCTTGTCAGCATTTGCACTCTTTGCCTTCAAACCTAAATCTCCAGATGCTATTACACAGACAGAAGCTGGTTGGTTCATTTTTCTTGGAAGCTGCACCGTTTCGTTTATTGCAAATCCCTTTTTTACATCGATATCTTTGAAAACCATGATTAGCTCTACTGCCTGCTTGAATTTTCTCTCCTTGGTACTTTTTTTAGCCTCTGTTATCATTTGGGCTATCTGAGATTCATTTATCATTACGAAAGGCTTTCTGAATTGCCTATTTAAAATCGTTTAGCGGCAAGCTGGTTCAAAAGGGTGCAATATGTGGAATTTTCATATTTTGAAAGTAATTTTGAAAGAAGAATGGTTTTAGGAAAAGGAACTTACATTTATTAAATAGGAATAAAAACAAGTCGCAAAGTTGCACAAATTCGATGAATTGGACATGAAAATAATTACTGAGCTTAGCAGAGACGGTAATGTTTCTGTTCCAAATCTTTCAAAAAAACTTGGAATAAACACCTCAGTTCTTTATAGCAGAATAAAGCGGCTGGTCAAGAAGAAACTGATAAAGAAATTCACTATAGTAGTTGATGAATATCTGATTGGGATAGGTGTCAAGGCAACTATGGGTATTAACAGGGATCCCAAGTTAAAGGAACAGATTCACAAAGCGCTAATCAAAACGCCTGAAGTAGTTGCAATATCAGAGGTTACTGGAAGATTTGACATCCTAATCACACTAAGGGCAAAGAATTTGGAAGAACTGCACACGGTGGCAATAGAAAAAATAGGAAAAATAGAAGGAATTCAAAATACGGAAACATTCGTTGAATTACAGAGAACAGACAAAGACCCGGTTTACACAGTAGATTAATTTACTTGAATTTGCTGTCCCATTTCCCTGATTCTAATTCGGTAGTAGCTTCTTTGGGATTCTTTCCATCCACTTTTATTCCTAAGGATAGGCATGTCCCAATTACTTCTTTGGCAGCAGTTCGTACGCTTAGAGCATAGGATGAATCTATTTTCAATTTTGCAACTTTGATAACAGAATCGGCCGTTATCTCGCCAACCCAAGTGGCACCAGAAGTACCAGATCCTTTCTGTAAACCAGCCTCTTTTAGTATCAATGCAGCTGCAGATGGAATTCCTACTTCAACTGTCCACTGTTTTGTCTTTTTATCGACATTAACAGTAACAGGAACTTTCATTCCTTCGAAATCTTTGGTTTTTTCATTGATTGCAGTAACTATTTGTAAAATATTCACACCTAATGGCCCAAGTGTAGGTCCTAATGGTGGACCAGCATTGGCTTGACCACCAGTTACAAGTGCAGAAACGGTTTGTATATCGGCCATATTTTTTCTTCCCCCTTAACTGTAAATTTAATCCTTGCTAATGAGTTGACGGTTTTAGGTAATTCGCATCAACGGTAACAGGGAGTTGATAAGGCGCATCAAGTAAAATTACAGTAGCTTCTTCCTTATCATGATCTATTCTGGTAACGGTGGCTTTCATTCCTTTGAAAGGACCACCAATAATTTCAACAACCTGATCTACTGATAGTTCTGATACAGTAGACTTCTTCACCAAATACCCTTCAATATCTTTGAATTGAAGCTCTCCCCTTAACTGACCTCTGATGTGTCTAATTCCTTGTAAAGCATCAAATGCTGCATTGGCATCTATTGCTTCAACAACAACATATCCCTTGAGATTTTCTAGCAGTAGAACAGACTGGATATTTAATTTCTTTAGTTTGATTCTATTTTCAAGGAGTCCGAGAACGACCTTCTCCTGACCGCCTGTTGTCCTAACCGCGAAAAAATGTGATTTAATCTCTTGTGTCATTTTACCCGTGTCCTAAATTAATGACGGCAAACGTGAATTGAATGATGAAACCTATGGTACCAACGGTAGCCATTCCAAGAAGCACTAGCCTCAGATGTTGCATATAGTCATCCTTGTCTGATTTTTTGGCAAGTTTGATAGTATTTGCCATGTCCTTTAGCATCTGTCTAGGGTTAACCATTATCAAGAGTCAGCGCTGTGCATTTATAATTCTTATTGGATATCAGATGCTCTAATAAACGCGTCTCGTATCAATTCTCTTCGTACTCTACAAAACTAGTTCAGTCTATCTTTATAGTTTATAGAACGATATCATGATTGAACGTCATCTTTTCATGCTCAAATAATATCAATACAAATCATCAGTTGACACACCAGTGGGAAAAATATGATTGCTGCAGATGAACATATGGGGAATCTAAAGTAGATCCCACAATGATTACTCCTATGCCGTAAGGATGCAAATTGTCATAGTAAATGTATGAACCAGTCCTATCAAATGTGTGCGAAAAAGTGCCATGGGGAGGAATTATGGAACTTGAAAACCATCCATCTGGTCCACGCTGTCCGCTCCCGCTAGTAATCATTCGGAACTCACTGCTTAGATTTATCCACGTAACTGTATCACCTTTAACTATTGTAGTTTGACAAGGGATAAAACATGAATTATTTGACTCGCAAGAGGCAATGAAAACACTTTTTGTGTTACTAACACTCCCATAGATAGATGATGTAGGAATCACACTGAAACAAAATACAACAACAAGACAAGAAGAGATGATGAAATTTCTATTGTTCATTAATTTTTCCTCAAAATCCTAAGGCACATCAGTATTAAGAATCAATCGTAGTTATTCATATCTAGTCCACTTAGAGGTATGTGTATTGAACTGTTACAGACAGTTTTCAGAATAATTAATTCGTCGAGCTACTCGGTTTAAGGAATTGCGATCATTTCCAAATTTGGTAATAACAGCTTAATACACGCTACTATAGAATAGTCGTCTTTTTCTACATCTAACATGCAAAGGAAGGGGAACCATTCCCGAAGAGGATTGTCTACTATAGTTACTAGTGCCATACTCCTTTCATCGGTTACATTATTGGGTTCTAGTGTTGTAGTGTGGGAAAATAGTAATTTCTCTGGGCGCCAGCGTGAGCTAAATGATTTGTATTCGACAAAAGTCGACAAAATCCATGAGAATATCACATTTGAAAAAATCTGGTTTGGGAAAGCAAAATCTATCAATATTACAATGACAAATCAAGGTCCTGTAGGAATAACTATAACACAAGTACAATTTTCTACAGGATCTGGGACTTTCAATGTTCCAGTAAACAACAAGCAGATATTGCCCAATAAAATTGGGTCATTAAATATTACCACATACTCTTATCTTGATAATATTCCAACTAATGTGGTAGTAGCTACTTCAAGGGGAGCTACTTTTGCAACGGAGGTATTCACACCATGAGATTAAGAACAGATTCTAACTCTTCGATGTTATCTTTTTGGAATTTTGTAGCAAAAAAGAGATTTCCACAAAGTCGGAGAGGTATAGCTGACATAGTAAGTACTGCAATACTTCTATCAGCAGTTAGCACAGCTGGTATTGGAGCAGTCGTGTATACACAAGCCAGCGTTAACGGTCACGAAAATAGTCAGGACACGCATTACAACGCGATTGTTAATAAGGTAAAAGAATCTCTGGGACTTGAAAGATTTTGGTATGATACTCCTAATCATAAAATAAACCTAGTTTTAAAAAATACTGGAGACATAGGTCTTAATGTTACACAAATAGAGATAAAAGGACCTACCACTTACATTTCAGAAATTTCTAATACTGGAATACTTTCTCAAGGGTTTTACACTTTACCAGTAAAGTATGACTGGTTAGGGGATCCTCTCAGTGTTTATGTCACTACAGCACGAGGCTCGATATTTAACTTTAATTTGATTTCACCTGCTGACGGTGTATTGATTGTCAAAAAAGTTTCTAAATTAAGTAATGGTGACTTCAATTATACAGGAGACCTCGGATTGTTTAATGTAACAACAACGGGATATGTTCCAGGCGCAAATCTTGATCAAAATGGCAACCTTATCCTAAATGGAGTAATCCGTGATTTCAACGGTACTGGTATGCAAGGGGCACATCCGGATTTTGAAGCTTCAGGAACGTATGGACTCCATACAGGAATTGTTCGGCCAGACTTGGGTGTTGATCATGAACCTGTATACAATAACCAAACCAACTATGCATTCAATCATGGCTTTGTGCCTTTCTATCAATGGTTCCATGATACACCTGGCGTAAACCTTAAGAAAAATTTGAATATCACATTAAACAGAATTCAACAAAATCCGCCCATTTGGCAATATAACAACCAAGCATTTTTCCCTATTGACAATCAACTATTTGGAAACTATTCCGGACCAGGTATTTCATATTCAGGCCCACAACATAATTTCCACTTTACTTTTGAAACCCATAACACATTCACCTATAACGGAGGGGAGACTTTCGACTTTGTCGGTGATGATGATGTATGGGTATTCATTAATCATAAACTTGCGCTAGACCTTGGAGGAGTTCATAGTGCGCTATCAGCTAGTATCAATTTGGATAACCAAGCACAACAACTAGGCATTACAAGAGGAAATAGTTATGATTTTGATTTTTTCTATGCTGAACGTCACACAGTTGCTTCTGATATGAAAATAACTACAACCATAAAACTGGAAACCAACGGTGTTGGTAGGACAAGCGCTTTCTTCGTAGATCCAGGAAAATATACCATCAACGAAATTACACAACCAGGATGGACACTAATAGATCGTCAATGCGACAATGGCTTTACTCTATCCAATCCGACTGCAATAACAGTAACAGTACCTAAAGGAGTAACAACTTGCATTTTTACCAACACCAAATAGGATAAATCTAGGAAATGAAATTTATGACTAAATCAAATAACAATCTAAAAAATAGAAAAGGAATTAGCACCGTAGTAGGAAGCGTATTTTTCATGATTGTTTTTGCAAGTGCAGTAGGTTACGTTACATATAGCATGAATCAAATTGACAAGTTTGGTGAGGCAGTAATTTCAAAGAGTCAAGATGATAGAAACAGGCAACAAGAAGTATTTGAAATAACAAGTGTGACAAAAGACAAGAATCACTTCAATATCACAGTTCAAAATAGCGGTCAGATTCCAGTTAACATCACCAGATTATGGGTGCAAAACAGAACCGATCCTTCATGGCCAGTGTCTAAATTTGCAGTAAATCAGTTGGTCGCACCAGGACAGACCCTAACAAAAATAGGCCAGAATTTACCCGTTATGGCTATGACAACTCAAGCATATGATCTTACAATTGCAACAGAGCGCGGAAACACTCAAGAAGCTTTGGTCAATTCTGCAAGTGCCAAGCCTATCTACCTACAGGTGTTTGCGCTACCTGAAAATTTACCTACGGGATTTTCAACCACTGTTCTTTTTGGAGTGACTAACAACATGTCAAATAATGCAGCACTTACGAATCTTCAACCAAACATGACAGTCACTTCATTTGGAGCTACAGCCACACTTGTCTCTGGTCCAGATCCTTCACAATATCTATTCCTAGACAAGGGAGATACTGCATATTTCAAGTGGGTGTACAATGTAACTGGAACTAGCGGCCAAAAAGTAAACTTCAAAACTTCACTGAAAAATGGATATCTAAACAATGTTGTTTCAAGGAATGTCACTATCAATGCAATTCAAGGAATACCAACTACAAAGACAGTCATGTTCGGTGGATTTAATGGAACTACTAGCGGTACTACTCAGAAATACATGAGAATCGGGGGCGATTCAGCAATAAGTTCAAGCATCAATGCACTAAACAGTACAATTCCTATATCAGGCACTTTCAAAAATCTTTATGCAAACAAAATAACTCAATCAGGTGGTAGCACAACCGTCACAATTACACTTTATAAAAATGGCGTAGCTCAAACCCTTACTTGTGTGACTCCTAGCTCTACACCATCTAGTTGTTCTGATACAACACACTCCGTTTCTGTTTCAGCAGGTGATACTTTAGTTATGGGTGTGAAGTTAACCAGTAATGGTGTAACAGTTGGAAACGTTCACTATACTCTAGAATTTGACCCTAGCTAAGCAACTGACAAATAAATAGAGATCAGTTCTATGCATGTATTCAAACATACTAACAATTTTTATTCCGTTATGAAAAATCTCTTAATATGATCTAAAGTATATTTGACCATTCAAAAATACTTACTTTATGCAATTACTAATAGCCTATCAATCAGACCCTGCAGGCTTTAACATGGCATCTTTCATTTCTAAACAAATGAAAAAGGAAGATGAAGTTTATAGTGGAGATGATTTTGACCTCGTAGTGATACCCACACCTGCAATCTCGGCAGACTGGCTTGAAGAAAAATATCAATATGATGGATATGTCTTTTTATCAAAACACGCTTCAGAAAGTGGAACACTTGCACTTACCTGTCATAGTACGGGAAACTTTGGAGATGCATTATTTGGTGGCAGCCCAAGACAAGTATCTATACCTCATCCTCACTTACAAAAATCATACATGAAACATTTGTGGGACAAAAGGAATGTCTTTTCAAAATTTGAAATAACTATAGAGGCAACCCATCATGGTCCGACTGCTTTAAGCAAACCTACCTTATTCATAGAGATTGGTACTACGGAAAAGGAATGGAATGACAGAGAATTATGTGAAAATGTAGCAAAAATTGTCTTGAATGAAATGTCAATGCCACAAAAGAAATATGATGTAGCGATATGTTTTGGAGGAACTCACTATCCAGAGAAATTTACCAAAGAATTGTTAGAAGGTGACCTGGCACTTGGAACCGTAATACCAAAACATGCACTTGGCAATATTGATGAGAATCTTTTTGAACATATTTTATCAAGAAATAATGAAGCCAAATTTGCTCTAATTGATTGGAGCGGACTTGGTAATAATAAACAGAAAGTGATAGATATGATTAAATCCACAGATTTGGAAATGATTAAGATTTGAATCTTGATCAAAAGGTGTACAAAAAACTCTTAGAAGTACCAAAAGGTAGAGTAACAACTTATGCAGAGCTTGCAAAAGCAGTGGATCTAAGACATGGACAAAGGGCAATAGGTAGAATCATGCACAAGAATCCCTTTCCAGTTATAGTTCCTTGTCATAGGGTAATTTTATCAAATGGGAAAATCGGAGGATACGCGTGGGGAACAAAAGTAAAAACCAAGATGCTTTCTAAAGAAGGAATAAAAATTAAGAATGGAAAAATTCTAGACAAGGATGCTATCTACAAATTTTGAATCTATTTCTTGGAGCGAACTTCTTCGATCAAGGTGCGAAGGTGAGCCAAGTTTCTCACTTGGTTTCCGCCAACTTGCTTGTAAAGTTTCCAATAGTTTTCATTAGTTATTTCTTTTCTTGACTTTGAGACTTTGAGTTGATGTCTCATTGCTCTGATTTTTTTAACGTATACTTCCTTTTTACCTATTCTTGATCCTTTTCTTCCTTTTTTTGAACCTTGCTTTGTACCACGTTTGCGTCTCTGAGCTTTCTTAAAGTTGGCTCTCCCTTTGGAGGTTCCCTTGATTGGTTTTACTTGGATAACACTTGCAGTCATTAAACTTCGAATGTTATCGCGCGTAATGGCATCTGTAATATCATCCAGATATTCAGGATCAAATCTAATCCTGTCTATTCCAACTCCAAGAATTCTTGAGACCAGCTGTCTTTTTGTTCTAAGATTTACTACCACTTGCTGACACCCTTGCGTTAAAGACTTTGAAATTCATCTCTTTTGCTTTAGTGATTATTTCAAGTCTTTTCTTTGTTCCTACTCCATGAGCAAATCTTACTCCATCTTTCTTTGGGTCAAGTTTCACTAGGTCTTTTAAATTAAAAACTAAATTATCAGTAAATCCAGACGGATGTAATCCTCTTGCGTTCTTTGGGCTACCATATCCAACTCTTACTAGAGCAGGCCATCCCTTTTTCTGTTTTCTTTGATGATTATCGATACCCTTTGGCTTTCTCCAAGTCTTTGCTAGTTTTGAGTATCTCCAGCTCTCCTGCCTGATAAAATCCGGCCTACGATCGGCCAATTTTTTCCTAAGTTCTAGAGCTTCTTTATTTATAGGCATGTAAAGAACTCTGATTGAATTTTACAATAAATACGTTTCCTGTTTAGGAAATCAACCGAAGAGATAATAAGGAAATTCGTGGCGAATGGTCTTACCCAATGATAGAGAATCTAGAGCCAGCAAGGACACGCCAAGTAGTATCTCAATTAGAGCAAATGGGAATAAGGCCAAAGGGGCTACTGAGGAACTTGCAGGTTGAAGAGCTAATGGATTTAATCAAGGAAAAAAATGAAGGTGTCCTGACTGCAAATGGAGCCATTGCAGTAAAAACAGGAAAGTACACGGGAAGATCTCCAGATGACCGTTTTATAGTCGACGATGAATTAACTCACAAAACTGTTGATTGGGGCAAAATCAATCACCCATTTCCAGGAGAAAAATTTGACAAAATCTTTGAAAAAATGAAAAAGCACATCCAAGATAAGGAGGTATTCATCTTTGATGGATTTGTCGGAGCTGACTTGGAGCATAGATTACCAATACGAATTATCAATGATCATGCTTGGCAGAGCTTGTTTGTAAGACAACTTTTCATTAGACCAACTATGAAAGAACTAGAGTCGCATAAACCAGAGTATACACTTCTTGCCATAAACGATTTCAAGGCAGTTCCAGAAATAGACGGTACAAGAACAGAGGCATTCATTCTTCTTAATTACACCAAGAAAATTGTTCTAATAGGTGGCACACCATATGCTGGAGAAATAAAGAAGGCAATGTTTTCAGTCATGAATTACATCTTACCATCAAAGGGTATTTTCCCAATGCACTGCTCTGCTAACATAGGAAAGAAAGGTGATACAGTTTTATTCTTTGGACTTTCAGGGACAGGAAAAACTACATTATCTGCAGACTCGAACAGGAAATTAATTGGCGACGATGAACACGGGTGGTCTGACAAAGGTGTTTTTAATTTTGAAGGAGGATGTTACGCAAAATGTATCAATCTCAACAAAGAGGCTGAACCACAAATCTGGGATGCAATAAGATCTGGCGCTGTTCTAGAAAATGTAGTAATCAATGAAGATACCATGATGCCAAATTTCAACGACGGTAGCCTTACCGAAAACACAAGAGCTGCATACCCTCTTGATTATATTCCAGGTGCAGTAATACCAAGTCTTGGCGGAAACCCTCAAGTCATAATATTTCTTACAGCAGACGCATCTGGAGTGATGCCACCAATAGCAAGACTCACAAAGGAAGGAGCCATGTATCACTTCATGTCTGGATATACAAGCAAGCTTGCAGGTACTGAACGGGGAATTACTGAGCCACGGGCAACTTTTTCAGAATGTTTTGGTGCACCCTTTATGTCAAGGCATGCATCAGTTTATGCTAAATTATTGGGAGAGAAAATCACAAAACACAATGCAGCAGTGTATTTGATAAATACAGGTTGGTCAGGCGGCCCATATGGAATTGGAAAGAGGATGAATATTCACCACACTAGACGGATGGTTACTGCAGCTCTCTCAGGAGAATTAAATGAGGTCAAATACAGACGGGATGAAATCTTTAACTTTGATGTTCCATTGTCTTGTCCAGATGTACCATCTGAAGTATTAAATCCACGAAATACTTGGACTGAAAAAGATGCCTATGATTCTTCTGCAAAGAAGCTAGCTCAAATGTTTGTAGATAATTTTAAGAAATTTGGCGACGTCTCTAAGGAAATTAGGGACGCTGGACCTCAAATCTGATTTTATCTGGGTCTAACACTTAATCCCACTATAGTGGCAATGATTAGTATGGCAGAAATGATTGCAAGTTGCTTAAATGGTATTTGTAGTATGTTCTCTAAATCTAGCTGGTTTTCTGTTATGCGGTTTACTGATATTGTCTGATATGCATAATCTGTATTGTTCCCACTCTTGATATCCGCCTCTATCCAATATTCACCTGTATCATGTAAAGGTATAGTGGCATTATTCTGCGGAGTAATTGCAGATATTCTTGTATCGTGTGAACCAGCTCTCATTAAAGAGATCTTTGCATATGACCAATTTTGGGGATAGTCCAATGAAAAATTGAGAATTCCATCCTTTTCACTTACGTTTAGATTTCCTCTAGTCAAATGAACAAGAACAGGTATTCGATAGGATGTTTTTGAATCGTTTAATATGATAAAGCCTTCATAATCTCCTGCCTTTTTTGCATTATCTCTAATTGTTGCAGTTATCATATCATTTTTGGCAGAATAATTAAAGGAAAGACTTGATTCATTAGACAGGAATTGAGCTGTTAGCTTTTGAATCTTTGAATTATCAATTGGGTGTAGTTGAAGGATTCTAGTTTGACTGGTATTTTCATAAGATAGATCAAAGACAAGACTGTGGGGATTGATGATTAGATTTGCAAAATACGCTCTTGTAACATTCAACCTTCCGCTTCCTCCAGCCTCAATTGGAAGAACATTTCCATAGGCATCGGTAACAGGATCTGTTGTTGTTGATATCAAGGATGCTATGGATGATGGATCCAAATTTGGATATTTTTGCAATAATATAGCTACAGCACCAGTAACATGTGGAGCTGCAAGGCTTGTTCCACTAGTCAGATTGTATTTTCCCTCCAGAGTTGTAGTATTGACAAGAACACCGGGAGCAACAAGATCAGGCTTTACATAAAAGGGAGAGACTGGTCCCCTAGAACTAAAAGGTGCTACAAAATCGGGATGAAAAAATATGGCCAAATTGCCAATGGTCTTGTCTGTTAGCATGGATTTTAGCTTAAGACCATCATCTTTTGACATGGAAATCACTGGAATTCTTGGTATGTAATTTATCTTTGAGCTAGGATCTCTAAGCTCTCCAAAAAAAATCCCGCTCTGGTTGTTGAATACCACAAGTGCCTTTGCTCCAAGGTCTGCGGCATTTTTCTCTTTTTCAACAAAAAATACCTTTTCACCTTTTGTATCGCTACCTCTTTGTTCAAGTAAAATAGATCCTTTCACATTCGAATTTTTGAGATCCTTTAATCTTCCATATCCTCCATAGACTAACTTGCCCTCAACTGAATCTGTCAAGGCCTTGGTGCCAACCATGGGAAGAACATCAAACTGATTATTTCCAACCTTCAAAGTTGCAACCAGACTTGAGGTTATGTTGTTGTATGAAGCTCCAACTGTAATTGCATTCATATCTCTACCTGGACTTCCTATGGTTTCATTATCGGGACCATTGTTACCTGCTGCTACAACAACGACTATTCCCTTTTTTACTGCATTATCTACTGCATTTTCTATATCATCATTAGTACGATTTACACCAAGGCTGATGTTAATCACATTTACCTTGTCCTCAATTGCATGAGTAATTGCTTGTACTATAAAATCAGACGAGACGGATTCTCCACTAGATGAAACTTTATATGAAAATAATTTTGATTTTGGGGCCATACCTGAAAAGTTACCGTCTGCTGCAACTATTCCTGCAACCTCGGTACCGTGACCATTACTATCTGTAGAATTTTCTCTCGTATTGACATAATCATATCCTCCAACTACCTTTCCTGAAGGACCATATCCATGCAAGTCGGGATGTCTAAAATCAATTCCGGTATCTATAATTCCCACCTTTACTCCTTGACCATCAATTCCTTGTTGTAAAAGTAGTTTGTCCCCTACCAGCTGTATACTAGCTGGAAGATCAAACGATTTTTGTTCATTGGAACTTGAAACAAAAAAAACTACAAATGAAATTACAGCAAGAAAAAAACTGATTCTCTTAATCACGTGGTATCTGGATTTAGACCAGATAAAATGCATTTGCAACCAAAGCCATAAATGTAAAGACCAAGTTGTGGTTCTTATGGCAAAATACGAACTTCCAAAGGTGCCGTATGCATATGATGCCTTGGAACCACACATCGACGCAAGAACAATGGAAATCCATCACACAAAACACCATCAAGCATATACGGATGGCTTGAATAATGCACTAGCAACTCAGAGTCCTGAAATTCAAAACATGGAACTTACCAAACTACTTGCAAATCTGGATAAGGTTGCAGAAAACGTAAGAGGTGCAGTGAATTTTCACGGGGGCGGTTATGAGAACCATGCCTTGTTCTGGAACAGCATGAAACCAAACGGTGGTGGAAAACCAGGTAGTGGCATATTGGATGCTATCAATTCTGTGTTTGGAAACTTTGATAGTTTCAAAGAAAAATTCACAAAGGATACCATAGCCATACAGGGAAGCGGTTGGGGATGGTTAACATACAATCCTCAAGGTAAGAAAGTAGAGTTTACTACAATGCCAAATCAAACAAGTCCACGTACCAAGGGTCTGGTCCCTTTACTGGGATTGGATGTTTGGGAACATGCTTACTATCTCAAGTATCAAAACCGACGCGCAGATTATGTAAATGCATGGTGGAATGTAATAAACTGGGACGAAGTAGACAACAGACTTTCAAAGGCAAAATCTTAATCCTTTTTTCCTCTTTTTGTTTGGAACTTTGTAAATTTACAAAATATGTAGTAATAGAAAATAATGATATCATTTCCTTATGAGATGGTGAAAGTTTTGGAAAAGAAAGACTACTTGAAACTGTGCCTGAAACAATTAGAGTTATTCATACAAAAACCCCGAGTAATTCCCAGAAGTGTTTTTCAGAATGCATTTATAGGCGAAAAAGAGAATTTTTGCAAATGAGCGAAGAACAGGCCCAAGCTTTGTTACAACAAATGCAAGCTCTTGAAAGTTACATGGCTGATTTAATGCAACGAGAGGAAGCAGTGATGAGACTTTTGCAAGAGGCAGTTAACGCAGTAGAATCTATGAAATCATTGAGTGGAGATGCAGAATATGAGACACTTGTACCTGTAGGTCTAGGTGCCTATGTCAAGGCTAAGATATCTCCAAATCAAAAAATGATTGTAAATATAGGAGCTGGTACTTCAGTAGAGCAAGATAGGGATTCTGCAATAAACTACATGGAATCCAGAATTAAAGAACTTGAAGTTGCACTTCAACAATTATCAAACCAGAGACAAGAAGTTTCTATGAGATTAGAACAAGGACAGCATGAAATGAACAGACTTATACAATCTAGTCGCGGTTCAACGCAGTAAGGCCATACAACATGTTTGAAAAATTAAGGAATGCATTCTCGTCAGCAGTAAAAAGCCTTGGTGAAAAAGAACTAAAGGAAAAAGATATCGACGAAGTTTTATTTGAACTAGAAGTTGCGTTATTAGAATCTGATGTGGCTACGGAGGTAATAGATGCACTAAAAAATGATTTAAAAAAACAGCTTATAGGAGCAACAGTTGACAAGGACAAGATTGCGGAAGTGGTCAAACAGAATCTCCATCAAAGCATATCTGCTATGTTTGATAACGCCGGAAAAATAGACATTCTGAATAATATACAAAAAAAGAAGGAAAAGGGAGAGCCTTACATAATCTCGTTTATGGGTATCAATGGAACTGGAAAGACTACAACTATTGCTAAATTCGCAAATTTGCTAAGAGAGAATAAACTTTCAGTAGTAATTGCTGCTGCGGATACCTACCGAGCAGGTGCAATAGAACAAATAAGTGAACATGGAAAGAGGCTAAATGTCAAAGTCATTGCTCAAAATTATGGTTCAGATCCTGCTGCAGTGGCACGAGATGCGGTTCTCTACTCCAAGTCACACAAAATAGACTGTATCCTAATTGACACGGCAGGAAGGATGCAGACAAGTAAAAACTTGATGGATCAGATATCGAAAATTAACAAAGTAGTAAATCCAGATCTTAAATTGTTTGTTGGTGATTCGCTTGCTGGAAACGACACAGTAAGCCAGGCAAGGGAATTTCATAATTATACAAAATTCGATGGGGCTATTCTCACAAAAAGTGACGCAGATGCGCGTGGAGGTGCTGCAATTTCTATTGTTAAAGTAACTTCTAGTCCAATACTTTACTTGGGAGTAGGTCAAGAATACAAGGACCTTAAGCCATTTGACAAAGATTCTTTCCTAGAATCGTTATTTGGACCACTGAAAGGAATTGAAGAAATACAAATGCCCACAAAAGAAATCTCTCAAAAAGGAATAGAAAAAGAAATTCAAAAACCAATTACAGCATCAAGAGAAAAACCAACTATTGAATCAGAAAAAATACTTCAGTCACAGATAGAACCAAAACCAGAACCCAAGATAGAACCAAAACCAGAACCCAAGATAGAACCAAAACCAGAACCCAAGATAGAACCAAAACCAGAACCCAAGATAGAACCAAAACCAGAGATAAAATCTCAGAAAATTCAAGAAACAAAACCTGTAGTTATTCAAGACGAGGAAGAAGATCCATTTGCCGGAATTGCGACCAAGGATATTGAAAAATATTCTGACCTGTACGATGTACCTCCTCCTGAAAATGACAAAGAGGCAAAAGCTCTTGCATCAAAAATAAAGAAATGGATCTCTGAGGGAAGACCTAAACCAAATGAAGAAAATGCAGTTATAGAGGAGAGAGAAGAAATTAAAGAAACAAAAGAAGATGAAAAGCCAAAGAAAAAACATTCAATGTTTGGATGGATAAAAAAATGAAAGTAAAAACAAAGGATCTACTTACATTAAATGAGCTAAGTAAAAATGAATTGCTAGGGATTATCGACTACGCTATCAAACTAAAAAAAGAACTCAAGAGAGGGACCTGTAGACCTATATTAAAAAATAAAACACTTGCAATGATTTTCCAAAAACCATCTACTCGGACTAGAGTAAGCTTTGAAACAGGAATGTTTCAGCTTGGCGGTCATGCTTTGAACCTATCTTCTGATGAACTCCAACTAAAAAGAGGAGAAACAATAGAAGATACCGCAAAGACTCTATCGCGATATGTTGACATAATTATGGCTAGGGTGTATTCACATGATGAAATAAAAATATTGGCAAACGATTCTAGTGTTCCAGTCATAAACGGACTATCAGATTCTTTTCATCCATGTCAGATATTGGCAGATCTTATGACAATCAAGGAAAAGAAGAAGAAACTCTCAGGACTAAAGCTCGCTTGGATAGGAGATGGAAACAATGTCTGTAATTCATTGATTTACGGATGCGCAAAGACTTCTATCGATATCAGTATTGCAACACCGAAAGGATACGAGCCAAATCAAGATGTAATTAGAGAATGCAAAAAACTTACAGATCTTCAATTGCTAAATAATCCTGAAATTGCGGTAAAAAATGCTGATGTCATAGTTACTGATACCTTTGTTTCAATTCATCATCAAATCCCCGACAGGACAAACGATTTCTTGCCGCGTTTCCAAGTAAACTCAAATCTTATGAAAAAGGCTAATTCAGGCGCAATTTTCATGCATTGTTTACCCGCAAAAAGAGGTCAAGAGGTTACAAGTGATGTAATTGATGGATCACAATCAGTAGTTTGGGATGAAGCTGAAAATCGACTCCACGCGCAAAAAGCCCTAATGGTTTCCCTGCTCAGAGTCTAACGTTTATAAGAGCTTCACCAAAATTTTTTGTAAATAGAGTTAGCACACATGGCATATTCACAAATATTACGTAGATCCCGAGAGGAAAAGACAAACTACAGAAAGAGAAGACACCTACTTATGGGTAGGCGAGATTTTGTTACTGTACAAATATCAAACGAAAATACACTGGTACAAATTCACAAGCCAGAATTGGCAGGCGATAAAGTGCTTTCATCAGCACATTCTAGGTATTTGATAAACAAGGGTTGGAAAGGTTCTAGAAAAAGTATTCCTGCAGCATACTTGACTGGTTACTTGGCAGGTAAAAAGGCGCTTTCTAGTGGAGTCAAAAGTGCGGTACTTTATACCGGAACAAGAAGATACACACAGAGAATTGCAGCTGCGTTGAAAGGAGTAATAGATGCTGGACTAGATGTACCTGCCGATTCCGAAACTTTTCCAGACGAATCAAGGATTAATGGCAAGCATCTGAAAATTGCGAATGAAATAGATAAAGTAAAATCAACAATTGATAGTGAGGTAAAATCCAAATGAGCAGATCAGAGCATAGGCCAAGATCAAGAAATGAAACAGAGCAAGAATGGGTCCCGAGAACAACGTTGGGAAATCTAGTTGCAACTAATAAGATCACTTCAATGAAAGAAATTTACGAAAATGGTTATAGGGTTCAAGAATCTGGAATTATAAAAAAATTATTGCCTGGAATTAAAACTGAGGTAATTGATGTAGGAATTGTTCAAAAACAGACAACAAACGGAGAATACACTAGATTCAAAGCGCTCGTTGCAGCTGGAGATGAAAATGGTTGGCTTGGAATAGGACAAGGAAAATCAAAACAAATGAGAATTGCTATCGAAAAGGCAACAAATCAAGCTTATCTTAACGTAAGCCCAGTGAAGTTAGGCTGTGGGAGCTGGGAGTGTAGATGTGATGTACAACACTCTGTACCATTCAAAGTAAGAGGAAGGGGTGGAAGTGTAACAGTAGAAATTATTCCAGGACCAAGAGGTCTTGGTCTTGTAGCAGGTGGAAATATTAGAAATCTTCTGAAGTTGGCAGGTCTAAAGGATGCTTGGACAAAGAGTTCAGGATCTACTAATACTATGAACTCTACATCAAAAGCTGTTTTGAACTGTTTGAGACAGACATTTAGTCAGGGTTGATTATAAGATGGGAAAAGCTTTCTTAGTGATTAGAATGAAAGGAACAATTAATGTTCCTCATTGGGCTAACACTACACTTGATCTTCTACATCTTGACAAGAGATTCAGAGCCACAATAATTCCAGAAAAAGATAACACCAAAGGAATGCTAAATAAGATTAAACATTACGTCTCATGGCAAGAAATTGACGTACCAACTGCAAGAGAATTATTAGAAAAAAAGGCACGTAAGGAAGGTTACAAGAAAATCTCTGCAGATGACATAACAAAATTAGGATTTAAAAATACGGATGATTTGGCAAAATCATTAGCAGAGGGTTCTATTGCACTATCAAAACTAAAGCCGCTCAAACCATGGTTTGCTTTGGCTCCACCATTACATGGATTCAAACGAAGTACTAAGAAAATGTATGGAGAAGGAGGAATCCTTGGAAATCATAAGGAACTTCTGTCCCAAGTGAGGCTAATGATGTAACATGGCCACAAGACTGAGAAAAACAAGAAAGTTTAGAGGAGGAAGAAATCATGGATGGGGACAGATAGGTCAACATAGAGCTAGCGGCCACAAGGGAGGACTTGGACAATCTGGCATGCACAAGCACCACTTCATAAAGATGTTATTGACTGATCCAAGACATTTTGGTCACGATTCTACTCATCCGCCACATCCTAATCTAGTAAGAAAATGGGTTAGTGTAAGAGATCTAGATGATATCTACACAAAATTCGGAAAACAAGAAGGCGGAAAGAAGATGATAGACCTTACCGAACTAGGCTATGACAAGTTGTTAGGGGGAGGACAGACTAAGAATGCTTATGTTGTTAAGGTTGAAAGATACTCTGCTTCCGCCGAAGAAAAAATCAAACAATCTGGTGGCGAGGTGCGAGCAGAAGCTTGAGCGAAGAACAAGGAACACCAACAGGTTTTCTAAGAACCATAATATCCAAAGCTGAAACTTACATTCCTCAAGTACCCAAACCTAAGAAGAAAATTCCATTACACGTTCGCTTGATGTGGTGTGGACTTGCACTATTTATTTACATGATTATGGGTCAAACCCCTCTATACGGTGCAACTACACCGGCGTTTGATTTTCTTGCATTTGCAAGAGTTATCTTTGCATCCCAACAAGGAACTCTAATCGAACTTGGAATAGGACCCATAGTTACAGCTGGGCTTTTAATGCAGCTCCTAAAGGGTTCCGAAATATTTCATCTTGACTTCAAAAAACCAGAGGATAGAGAACTCTATCAAACCGCAACTAAAATTGTAACCTACATAGTAATAGTTGCCGAGTCATCGTTGTATGGAATGGCAGTTTACGGTTCCAGATTGCCAAGTCATGAAGCTGGATTCATTCTGGTGGGACAGCTAATTGGTGCTTCTGTGATAATCATGTTATTAGATGAACTAGTTCAGAAAGGTTGGGGACTTGGAAGTGGAATAAGTCTCTTTATTGCGGCAGGAGTTGCCCAACAAGTAATTTGGAGCTTGTTTAGTCCAATTCCAGGAGGTGATGGAGGTCCTGTAGGTGTATTTGCAAACATTGTAAGTGCGATGATACATAATGATTATACCAATCTGTTCTTCCGGTCAAACCAATTACCTGGAATATTTGGATTACTCATAACTGCTGGTGTCTTACTAATTTTGGTTTATACTCAGGGAATCAAAGTGGAAATACCAATTGTCTCTACCAAGTACAGAGGGTTCTCAGCAGTATATCCAATCAAGTTAATGTACGTCTCCAACATTCCAGTTATTTTGGCATCTGCACTCACAGCAAATGCTGTGTTCATTGGGCAGATATTGTGGGCCAACTTTAATCCCAGAAACGCAAATCCGTTTCTGAATTTCTTGGGAATGTTTGATCCTACCTCTCCATCTACACCAACCGGAGGCATTCTTTACTATGTCACAGCACCACGTGGTCTTGACATAGTTGCTCTTGATCCTGGTAGAGCTGTTCTGTATATCCTATTCATGGTAGGGATCGTGGTTCTCTTTGGCAGGTTGTGGATTGAGCTCGGAGGTTTGTCAGCAAAAAGTGCAGCGAAGAACCTTCTTGATGCAGAGGTACAGATTCCAGGCTTTAGGAGATCAAATCAGCCCGTGGAAAATCTTCTTCAAAAATACATACCCTCTGTCACCATTATAGGGTCTATCATCCTAGGTTTATTGGCAGGTACCTCAGATGTATTGGGAACATTTGGATCTGGAACAGGAATGTTATTGACAGTTGATATCCTGATAAACTATTACAACTTACTTGTTCGAGAAAGAGTCGAAGAAGTAATGCCTACCTTGGGTGCATTGCTTGGCAGAAAGTAAGAGAGTAATAATTGTAGGCATTCCAGGTGTTGGAAAAACAACAATTGTCTCAAGAGTAGTAGAACTGCTAAAGGAAAAACACATTAGCGTAAGTGTCTCAATTTTTGGAACAGTAATGTTTGAAGAAGCAAAGAAAAAAGGTTTGCAGAGCAGAGATGATCTGAGAAAACTTTCAGTTAAAGAGCAAAAGGACCTTCAATCCATGGCTGCAAAAAGGATTGCTTCTATATCTGATGAAGCCGTAATCGTAGACACTCATGCATTCATATCAACAAAGGAGGGCTTTTACCCTGGTCTTCCACATAATGTCTTGGAAATACTCAACCCTGACAGTTTCATAATGATTTCAGCAAGACCTGAAGAGATCTATAATCGTAGAATGAAGGATACGACCAGAACTAGAGACATAGTGTCAATTGATGAGATAAAGAAAGAACTTGATGTTACGAGTGCAATGTTATCTACTTGTTCCATACTTTGTGGATCGCCAATCAAAATGGTTCTTAACACCGAGGGTAAAGTTGATGAAGCTGCAAAAGGTATCATAAGTGCGATGGGATTTAGCAATGGAACATAATATTGTATTTGAATTCATCAATTCTGTAGTTCTTCAGATCCCTGGTCTGAATAGGGGACCACTTGGAAGTGCAAACCCATTGGTAAAAGGCATGGTTGCATCCGCTCTTGGTATCATGCTAATTGCTATAGGGCTCAACTTGTTTAATGCTATGATAAAAAGAAAAATGGTTGACCAAGACAAGCTAAAAAGACTACTAAAAGAAACAAGAGCTTGGCAAAAAGAAAGAATTGCTGCATTTAAATCAAAAGATCAAGAAAAAATAGACGAGCTTAACAAAAAATCTGCTTACATGAATAAAATGAATATGGAAGTAATGCAGATGAATATGAGACCAATGATGATCACTTTCCTGCCTTTGATTCTTATCTTTTATTTTGTACTTCCACCACTGTTCTCATACACCGTAGCGGTATCACCAATACCGTTAAACTTTGTACCAGGGGATTTCTTTCAACTAACCTGCACTGCAGAAAAAATTATTTCACAACCAAATATATGCAAACATGTAAACGATCTGTATTTCTGGGCATGGTATTTCCTTTCTTCTGCGTCCTTTAGTGGAATCATTATGAGACTCACAAGAACTACAATGGATACAAGCTAACTTGCTTCGTTCAGTAATAATTTCCGGTCCACCAGCCATTGGAAAAACTACAATTGCAAAAGGCCTAGCAAAAGAATTTGATTTAAAGTACCTAAGTGGAGGTGACGTCCTAAAAGAAATGGCAAATGATCAAGGATTTGACACGGGAAGAGACGATTTCTGGGATACTGATCAAGGCATGAGATTTCTAAATATTAGAAAAGGTAACTCTGAATTTGATAAAGAGGTTGATCAAAAACTCAAAAAGATATTTGAAAATGATAATGTGGTCATAACTAGCTATACGCTTCCCTGGTTGGTATCCAAAGGAGTTAAAATCTGGCTTGCGGGATCTCATGAAAACAGTGCAAAAAGAATGACCATGAGAGATAACATTTCTATGGATGATGCGCTTGAAATAGTTAGAAAAAGATACAATGAAAATAAAACACTATACAAAAAACTCTACGGCTTTGATTTTGGAGACGATCTTTCAGTCTTTAATGAAATAATAAACACAGATGATCTTGGTCCACAACAGGTTCTTGTGCAAGCAATAAACGCAGTGAAAAAATACTATGACTCTCAAACAACTAAAAGATCTTAAAGTAATAGATCAGGATATTACAAATGATGCTTATGGTACATATTATGACAAGAGATCAATTGAGCAACTTCTCAATTATGGTTTTATACTGCTAGACAAACCCAACGGACCTACTAGCCATGAAACTGTTGCATGGGTAAAGAAAATTCTGCATGTTGAAAAGGCAGGTCATAGCGGAACACTAGATCCCCAAGTCTCAGGAATTTTGCCAATAGGATTAGGTGAAGCAACAAAGGCATTGATAGTCCTCTTGCTTGGACCAAAAGAATATCACGCCTTGGGAAGATTACATTCTCTGCCTACTCAAGAAAAATTAGAGGAAGTACTGAAACTGCTTACTGGAAAAATATACCAAAAACCACCTCAAAGATCTTCTGTCTCTAGACAAACCCGAATCAGACATGTATATGAAATCGAAGTCATTGAACAAAAAGAAAGATTGCTGCTTTTGAGAATATTATGTGAAGCAGGAACATATGTTAGAAAAATTTTCTATGATATGGGTGAAATTTTGAGTCAGGGTGCAACAATGATTGAACTCAGAAGAACTCGAGTAGGGCAATTCAATGAAGATTCCAATTTGGTAAAAATGCACGATTTGGTTGATGCTTATGCAATGTGGAAAGAAAAAGATGATAGCTCAAAACTAAGGAGAATCTTAATGCCAATTGAAGAAACACTGAGTGAAATAAAGGCAGTCGTAATTAGAGATTCTGCAGTAGATGCTCTATGTCATGGAGCTCAACTTGCAATTCCAGGAATTTTAGAAATCTCGCACAGAATAAATCGTGGAGACCTAGTTGCTATATATACACAAAAAGGAGAAGTTGTTGCCCTTGCTGAAGCCATAATGCCAGAAAATGAAATTGTGGAAAACACGAAAGGATTTGCTTTCCAGATTAAAAGAATCATAATGGCCCCAAACACATACCCAAAAAGTTGGAGATCAAAGGCAGTAGTTAACAATTAAAAAGGAATCAAACCTATGCTACCAAGTTGATTCCAAGAGGAGCAGCTGTCTTTTTTATGGTAGGATTAATAGCAGCAGGAATATTGGGATTTTACCTTTCTCAAATTGCAAATCAAGTTCCTACTCTTATCTATCAAAACGGACCATCATTAACTATAATTCCAGATAAAATAAGCTACCACATTAGCGAGCCAGTTCATATCCGGATAATAAACTCCGGTACGACACTCTTAACATTTACAGACTCGTCCTTTGGAATGAAAATTGTGGGACTTGATGGAACACTCATATTTTCTCCTCCATCCTTGCAAGTAGTTTCTACTCTGAATCCAAAAGAAGAAAAAACGTTTCTCTGGGACCAAACCAAGACTGACGGAAGCAAAGTCTATCAGGGACGTTACAAAATTATTTCGAGCACATCTTCCAATGCAGGAAATGTATTGGAAAAGTCAGTTACAATTAACCTACTAAAATGATTTCTCATGGTTCAATTAACGTAATATATGGTAGGTTTTAAAACGAAATTGATTGGCGAATTTATGCCGGGGTCGCCTAGCCTGGTAGGGCGCGCGCCTGGAAATTAGTAAAACCATATAGCGCGTACTCGCAAGGGTTCGAGAGTTCAAATCTCTCTCCCGGCGCCTTAATTAAGTTAAAAGCCCTCCCGGAAATTTTTTTCAATGGGATACGGATTAAAAAGTGTCTATCTACAAGGTTTTGGACTTTAGAGTGTTAAATTAGAATTTCAAATCTGTTAGCGGGTTTTCAACTAATGTTGTAATACCCACCAAAGATATCAATTAAACCAAAATAGATTTGATCCAAAGAACTTAAACATCATATTATGTCATTAGTAGTTTGAGTAGATTCATGTGGGCGTAGAGGAAAATATGCGACTAATGCAGACGTTGGATGATGCTTGGAATAATCAAGATTGGGATACATTCCTCAAGCGTCATTCTGATAACACTGCTGTGTATTGGCCTGCCCAATCAGAACCAACAAGAGGACGCATAGCACACAAAAATGAATGTGTTGAATTTTTCAAAACATTTCCTGACAACCGCTTGGTAAATCGTCCGTACAAGATCTTTTTTGGGCAAGACGATTTTACTTGTTCTGTGGCAGACTTTACAGGTACTATGAAGGGACCTATGAAAGGATCTGACGGAAAAATGATTCCTCCAACAAACAAGAAATTCCATATTGAGTTTTGTACAGTTGCCCACTGGAAGAATGGTGAGATTGTAGAAGAGAAGTTATTTTATGACTTGGTTGGAATGATGAAACAAATTGGTCTCATGTAAAGAAAATACTTCAGGTCACCACACTTTGATATTAGTGTGATTTGATTAAGAGCACTATTCCATCAGGATCAGATAATAATAATTCATTTTGATTTGTTTTTTGTACATGATCTTCAAGTTCTTGGGCTAGAGTTTCTATGAAAGAATTGTCTGGTACTACAATCTCGGAAACATCAAGTCCTGCTTCACCTTTTACATGAGCCTTTCCGCCCAAGCTATGCCAAGTATTCAGGCCAATGTGATGGTGATAACCACCAGCTGAAAGAAAACTAGCTCCTACCGAACTCCAATCATATGTAATGTCCAAACCTAGCTTTTGATAAAATTTTACAGATCTTTCAAGATTTGTAACTCTTAGGTGCATGTGACCAATTTTAGAACCATTTGGAAAGGTAGTGTTTTCTCTCTCCTCTTTACTCAATTCAGATAATAGAGATTCCAAGTCAAGCGGAAGTGTATCCATTATGACATATCCCTTTGTATCATACTGCCACTCGTTTCGTGATTTATCTCTGTAAATCTCTATGCCATTATGTTCAGGATCATGCAGGTATAATGACTCACTTACTAGATGATCAGCAAATCCATCAAAATGTGTCTTAGAATTTGTTATTGATGAATAGGCTGACGCAAGACTCTTTCTATCAGGAACAAGTATTGCAAAGTGGTACAGTCCTGCAAAATTATGTATTGTTTGTTTTGCATTAGGATCATGCTTTAGAATTAAAAGCGGCTCTTTGTACTCTGTGAATTTTCCTTTGAATCCAAGATCTATGGTTTCTAGATTGTCATCTGCTCGATATGTGCGATTCACTTGTAATCCAAGATCATTTTCATAAAAGGACAACTGTTTTTGGAGATCTCTGACTCTTAATGTAGGAGGTCCGATTGTCATACTAGATGGCATTTTGATTTTTTTGTTGTTTTTAATTTCGGACATCTTAAGCAGTTAATTTTAGTAACAATTTAGAAACATCAGCACCAATTTTTTTGACTTTATCCTCTTGCTTATTGTCCTTTAGAGTGCCGTCAGTATTGAAGACCTCATGTGCTCTGCCTATTGCAATCTGATCTGGAATTACAAGTACACCAATGTTTTCAAGTATTGCACGTACATGAACCAGTCCACGAAGACCTCCAAGTCCTCCGGGAGATGCACTCATTATTCCTGCAACTTTACCCTTGTAACAAGCCAAAGAATCCTCACCTTGCGATTGTCTCGAAGTCCAATCGATTGTATTTTTCAGAACCCCTGATATTGAGCTGTTATACTCTGGTGATGAAATTAAGAATCCTTGGTGTGCTTTCATCAAATCCTTGAGTTTACGTGCATTTTGAGGAAGGCCATCTTGTTGTTCTAAATCGCTATCATAAAGTGGCATTGCAAAATCTCTAAGATCAATTACCGTAACATCTACACCTGAATCTTTTGCACCATCAGCTGCAATTTTAACTAGTTTTTTATTAAATGAATCAGTACGAGTACTTCCTGCAAATGCAAGAATTTTTAGTTTTATAGCCATGTTTTACAAAATATACGTGATGGTTGAAAAATCTTCCTAGGGGGGACTGGCAGTATAAAAAATTATTATATCTTGTTTTCTATATGGAGTTGTCATGGACAAGTCTGAAGAAAAAAAAATTACAATAGTCAAGAATGGCCCATGCCTTGTTTCTGGAGATATCCCTCTCACAGTTGAGATAATTACAAACAGCAAAGAAGGATATTCATGGGATTGGAAGAAGGGTAAAACATTCAAGACAGAATCTCGTTATGCTTTATGTCGCTGTGGTGCATCAAGTAACAAGCCATTTTGTGATGGCTCACATACTCGTATAAAATTCGATGGAAAAGAGACAGCATCAAAGATTCCATATGATAAACAAGCTGAGCGTCTTGATGGACCTACAATGGTACTGAGTGATCAGGAAAATCTTTGTGCCTTTGCACGCTTTTGTGATCCTGAAGGCAAAATCTGGAGCTTAATTGAAAATACAGACGATCCAAAAATCCGTGAACTTGTCATACGTGAAGCCATGCACTGTCCATCAGGTAGGCTAACTTTGCATGACAAAAAGACTGGAAAAGAGATTGAAGACAAGATTCCGTATTCTATTGGCATAATTGAAGATCCGCCATTGAAATGCAGTGGCCCGCTTTGGGTACGAGGAGGAATAACAATAGAGTCTCATGATGGTACTAGGTATGAAACACGTAATCGTGTAACACTTTGTCGTTGTGGTGTATCAAGCAACAAACCATTCTGTGATGGAAGTCATGCAAGCATAAAATTCAACGATGGAATCTTAAAGTAGAAAGTAAAGAAGCGAATCAAATTGAGTAGATATTAAACTAATTTAACCAAACCCACCCACAGTCTATTTTTAAGGGGAGGGTGTTAAACCAATTCACAAGATCTCTCTTCAGTATCATAATCAGATTAAATCATACCTCTTGATTTTTAGAAAAAAAAGAATTTGACATATTACTGAATTCTCGTTCTATTAGAATTGATTTCATATATTGAATCATGACAAAAGAAAATTTCTTACAACCCCAAAAATAATTAGATTTGAATCAAAAATGAGCATTTTGGTAATTATAAGAATAGCTTGAAATTATTTTCTATAGCATATAAGATCAATATAGGTGCATATTATATAAAATCGAAAATTTTTAAAAATTATTAGTTAATTTACCTTCAAATCTTGTTCCATTTGCAGAATCAATTTTTATTCCAGATTTAAGATGTTTCCAGTATTGGGAACACTCATCAAACTTATATTACTCTGATTGTATCAGAAAAAGACACAAAGGGTATAACAATCAAAATGAATCAACAAAACAAAAAAATCCTCATCATAGGCCTTGGAGAAATCGGCTACAGCAATGCCGAATACATGAAATCCATCGGTCTAGAAGTAGACGGATTTGATATCAGTGAGAAAGCAATACAACGAG
>Ga0335084_10000785_pt1 | contig 28087 bp, 26 predicted proteins | sample Lox_Sample_44_FD_206721 | JGI IMG/M metagenome (GOLD analysis project Ga0335084, IMG submission 206721) | Soil microbial communities from Loxahatchee National Wildlife Refuge, Florida, United States - Lox_Sample_4.4 | ecosystem: Environmental > Terrestrial > Soil > Wetlands | place: USA... | reverse complement strand
TCCTCGGCAAGGAGTTCGGGCCGCAGTTCGCGCGGGCGGTCGCCACACTCCCGCCAGCCTCCTGGCAGGGGCCGGTCGAGTCCGGCTTCGGCTGGCACCTTGTGTTCGTCGACACCGTGATTCCCGGGCGCGTGCCGGCCTTCGAGGAGATCGAGTCTGACGTGAAGACGGCGTGGCTCGGCGAGCAGAAGGCGCTCGCGTGGCAGAAGGCGTACGAGACGATGCGGGCGAAGTACACGGTGTTGCTGCCGACGCCGCCGGAGAAGCCGTCGGGCGCGTCTCCCGCGCCACCACCCGCGAAGAGCCCGGCGGCATCGTCCGCGAAACCGGAGCCGTGAGGCGGCTCGTGCGGCGCCTCGGGCGTCTCGCGGGCGCGTTGCTGCTCACGATCGCGTTCTGCCTGCCCGCGGCGCAGGCCCACGAGTCGCGGCCCGCGTATCTCGAGATCAAGGAAACCGCGCCCGGCCAGTTCTCCGTGCTCTGGCGCACCCCGGTGCTGGCGGGCATGCGGTTGCCGCTGGTGCTGACCATGCCCGGCGCCGTGAAGAACCTGAAGGCGCCCGTGGTCCAGGAGCTCGCCGACTCCCTCGTCGAGCGCCGGTGGATAGACGCCGGGCCGAACGGGCTCGCCGGCAAGCGCATCGAGATCGCGGGACTTCAGTTCACGATCACCGATGTCCTGGTCCGGGTCGAGCTGCTCGACGGCAGGACGATGCAGACCATCGTGCGTCCGTCGCAGCCGTGGGTCGAGGTCGCCGGCTCGCAATCGCGGTGGGAGGCGATGGGCACCTACATCGTCGAGGGGATCCGCCACATCCTGCTCGGCATCGATCACCTGCTGTTCGTCCTCGGGCTGCTGCTCATCGTGAAGGACCGCTGGATGCTCGTGAAGACCGTCTCCGCCTTCACGGTGGCGCACAGCATCACGCTCGCCATCGCCACGCTCGGGTACGCCAGCGTGCCGGCGCCGCCTCTGAACGCCGCCATCGCGCTCTCGATCCTGTTCCTCGGCGCGGAGATCGTCCGCTCCTGGCAGGGCGGGACGAGCCTGACCATCCGGCAGCCGTGGGTCGTGGCGTTCGCCTTCGGCCTCCTGCACGGGTTCGGATTCGCGAGCGGGTTGACCGCGATGGGCCTGCCCCGCGCGGAGATCCCCCTCGCGCTCCTCTGCTTCAATGCCGGTGTCGAGGCCGGCCAGCTCCTGTTCGTGGCGCTGGTCCTGCTCCTCGAGCGCTCCTTCCGGGTGCTGGAGGTCCGCTGGCCTCGCGTGATCGAGGCACTGCCGGCGTATGCGGTCGGCTCGCTCGGTGCGTTCTGGACCATCCAGCGTGTTGTCGTTCTGCTCGGGGGCGCCCGGTGAAGAGCAGACCGGCGAGAGCGTGGGCGCTTGGCCTGCTCGCGGTTCTCCTCTGGGCGCCGCTGGCCCATGCCCATGTCCAGCAGGGGCAGGCGGCGGGCTTTTTCACCGGCCTCGGACACCCGGTGTCGGGGCTCGACCACGTGCTGGCCATGATCGCGGTGGGCCTCTGGGGCGCTCAGCTGGGTGCGCCGGCCGTCTGGCTCCTGCCCGTGACCTTTCCCATGGTCATGGCACTCGGCGGCATGGTGGGCCTGCTCGGCGTGCCGCTGCCCGGCGTCGAGGTGGGCATCGCGACCTCGGCGATACTGCTGGGCCTGGCGGTGATGTCGGCGCTGCGTCCGCCGCTCGCCGTCGCCGTCGCCCTCGTGGGGCTCTTCGGCATCTTCCACGGCCACGCGCACGGTACCGAGCTGCCGGCGGGCCAGAGTGCGCTCCTCTACAGCATGGGCTTCGTGATGGCGACTGGCTGCCTGCACGGGGTCGGCATCGCCGTCGGGCTCATCCATCGCTGGCCGTGGGGACAGACCGTGCTGCGTGCGGCGGGCGCCGTCGTCACGCTGGCGGGGGTGTTCTTCATGTGGAGGGCGGTCGCATGAGTGCCCCGACGATGCGGCTGCCACACCGGATGGCTGCGGTCGCCGGCGCCGTGGCCCTCGCCGTGTGCCCATCGAGGGCGGAGGCCCACCTCGTGACGACGGGCCTGGGGCCCCTCTATGACGGGCTCCTCCACTTTGTGCTCGCCCCGGAGGACCTTGTCACCGTGCTGGCGCTGGCGCTGCTCGTCGGATTACGCGGCGTGAGCCATGGGCGCCGGGCGCTCTTCGTGCTGCCGGCCGCGTGGCTGCTCGGCGGCGTCATCGGCCTGGCGGGGCATGGCGGTGTGAGCCTCATCTGGACCGCGCTCTCCTTCGTGCTGCTCGGCGGCCTCGTGGCGTCGGACGCTCGTCTCCCGCTGGGCGCAACGACCCTTCTGGCCGCGCTGCTGGGCCTCGGCCACGGCTACCTGAATGGAGCTGCCCTGGCTCGGCCCGGGCCCGGCGCGGTGGGATTGCTCGGTATCGTCGCCGCCGTGTTCACGCTCGTCGCGCTCGCCGCGTCCTTCGTGGTCCCGCTCCGCGCGGTGTGGGCCCGCGTGGTCGTGCGGGTGGCCGGCAGCTGGATCGCCGCGATCGGGTTGTTGCTCATCGGCTGGGCGATTCGCTCGGGGGCTTGAAACGATGCGCGTGACGCCGCTCATGATCGTGACCGCGCTCGTGGAAACCGCGACCGGGCTCTTGCTCCTGCTCTGGCCTGCCCTGGTCTTCGTGCTGCTGCTCGGCTGGCGCCAGGCCGCACCGGAAACGCTCCTGATCGGTCGCGTGGCCGGCGCCGGAGTGATCAGCATCGGCGTGGCAAGCTGGCCGGCCAGGCGTGATACCCGCACGCCCGCACAGCTCGGCGTGCTCGCCGGCCTGTTGACCTACAACGTGCTGGCCGCTCTGCTGCTCGCGTTTGCCGGCGCTGGATTGAAGATGGCCGGCGTCCTCCTCTGGCCCGCCGTCGTCTATCACGCCGCGCTTGCCGCCTGGTGTGCTGCCTGCTTGCCGCGCAGTCGGGCTGCCGAGCGCTCGTGACGCGCATCGATAGCCCGCAGCGCGAATAGCGCGCTGGTCCCCGAGACTCTGGCTCATTGCCTGGCCTCCGTGCAGGTGTAGTATCGGGGCGGAGCCCGTCCATGGCTGGACCATCCCTTGCCTCATCCGCGTCGGCATCGCCCTCGCGCCCTGATTCGGGGACGAGGGCGGCGCCCCGATGGTACTCCCACGCCTACAATCGCGCCGAGCTCTACCGCCTCGCCGCCGCCATGGGCTGGCTGTCCCGCCCCGCCCGGCTTTGGCTCGCGCGCGCGATCGGACGGGCGGCGGGGCGGTTCTTCCCGGTGGAGCGGGCGACGGTGAGGAGGACCCTAGAGGTGATGACGGGCGCAGGGGGAGCACGTCTCGACGCGCTCACCGCGGATGTCTTCCGGGACTTCGCCATGTGCTTCAGCGACCTCGTCACCATCAATCGTCAGCCCCTGACAAGGCTCGCCGCCCACGTGAGCTATGCGCCCGGCACCGAGCGGCTCGATGCGCTCGAGAGCGGCCTGATCTCGCTCACCGCGCACGTCGGCAACTGGGAGCTGGCCGGGCGGCTCCTCGCGCGCAACGCGGCGCGGCCCACCCATGTCGTCGTGGCGGAGGAGGAGATGCAGAACATCGAGCGCTGGGTGCGGCGCGACGGCGATGGGGTGCGCTTCGTGTCTCGCACCGCGCCCACCGTCTCGCTCGGCCTCGTCGCCGCTCTCCGGCGCGGCGAGGTCGTCGCCGTGCAGGGCGACCGCGCGCTGGGCACACGCGGGGACACCCTCGTCCCGTTCTTCGGCCACCCGGCGCCGTTCCCGCGGGGGCCGTTCGTCCTCGCCCGGGCGCTGCGGGTGCCTCTCGTACCCGCGTTCTGCATGCTCGGCCCCGACCACCGGTACGTGGTGACCATGCCCGAGCCCCTCATGGTCGCCGCGGGAGCGGAGGAGGACGCGCTCCGGAGCTGGGTCGCCCTCCTCGAGGACACCGTCCGTCGGCATCCCACGCAGTGGTTCAATTTCTTCGACATCTGGAACCCACCCCGAGACTGACGAGGAGAGCGCCGTCGTGGAAACCGACGAGATCCTGGACGCCATCAAGGCCCTGCTGGTCGAGCGGCTGAAGTTCGATCCCGCCCGGGCGGCCGAGATCACCCCCGACACGCTGCTGCCCCAGGGGCTCGAGGGGTCTCTGGGCCTCGACTCGCTGGACTTCATCGAGCTGGCGATGGGGATCGAGGAGCGGTGCGGCATCACGATCGACGAGCAGGAGGACCTCGCGCCCCACTTCGAGTCTGCCGGCGCCCTCGCCGACTTCGTCACCGCGCGGCAAGAACGGGCCTGACGTGAGTGGAAGCGACATCGCGCTCGCCGGCGCGACCGCCCTAGCCGCCGGGCTCCAGGAGGCCCTCCCGCCCCCGCTGCGTCCGCTCTTCGACGGTCGCTTCCTCCGCTCCCGGGATCTCTACGACGAGTTCGTGCTCCGGCTGGCGCTCCGCGTCTTCCAAACCGCTGACCTCGAGGCGGCGACCCGGGAGCCCGGCGACGCCGTCGAGATCGCGGCCCGAGCGGGGCTCGAGCCCGACCGCGCGCGGGTTCCCCTCGAATGGATCCTTCGCCAGCTCGCCGCGCGCGGCATCCTCCGGGAGCGCGCCGACGGCGTGACGCGCTGGGTGCGGAGCCATGCACCGCTGCCCTCTCTCGATCCGGATCCCGTCCGCGAGGAGCAGGCCGGGCTCGATCCCTCGTGGCTGCCCGCGTACACCCTCGCGGAGACGGCGGCACGCGACTACGTACCCTTCCTCCGGGGCAAACTCACCGGCGAGGAGATCCTCTTCTCGCCGGCGCGCTTGCGCCTGTGGATCGACTACTTCTCGAATGCCAACGGGGTCTATGCCGTGAACAATCGTGTGGGGGCCGCCGCCGTGGAGGAATGGATGCGGCCGGGCGGCGCCGCCATCCTCGAGCTGGGCGGCGGTCTCGCCAGCGCCGCCTGCGCCCTGCTGGAGCGGCTGGAGGCGACGGGCCGGCTCGGCGACCTGCGCGAGTATCGCTTCACGGAGCTCGTCCCGGCCTTCCTCCGGCGGGGGCAGCGGGAGCTCCAGGCGCGGTTTCCCGGTCTCGCCTCTCTCCGCTTCGCCCCCCTCGACATGAATCGCCCGTTCGAGGCGCAGGGCGTGGCGCCGGGCAGCGTGTCGATCGTCTACGCCGTCAACACCCTCCACGTGGCGCCCGACCTCGACTTCACCCTCGGCGAGATCTTCCGCGTGCTCGAGCCGGGAGGACAGCTCATCGTGTCCGAGTGCGTCCGCATGCGGCCCGGGCAGTCGCTCAGCGCCGAGTTCATCTTCAACCTCATGGCGGCCTTCCGGTCGCGGCCCTCCGCCTCGCGCGGCCAGCCGCCCGCCGGGTTCCTGCTGCCCGGGCAATGGAAGGCGGTCATGCAAACCGCCGCCTTCGTCGATATCCGCTTCCTGCCGGACGTGCCCACCTTCACCGAGCGCTTCCCCCTCTTCCACGTGGCCGCGATCGGCGCGACGCGACCCTAGAAGCCGAGGTCCGCTTCGCGGACCCGGGGGTTGGTCAGGAGGCACTCGACGCCTCGGCTCGGAATCAAGATGGACAAGAGGCAGTAGGCCGGGCTCCAGGGAGCCCGGCACCGCATGACCTGCTCACGCTGATCAGCGGCGAGCGTCAAGGACAGCTCGGCGCTCGCGAGCGTACTCCCCCTATATGGACGGCGCTTCGGGTTCACGGGTGCCGTCCCTTGAGCTCGATCACCCGGCCGAGCCGGAGGATCGTCATCGTGAACTCCCTGTTAGGGGGCAAGGCCTCCAGGATGTCTTGGACGCGTCGGTGATCGGCGACGTTCCCCACCGGGATGCCCTGGACCTTCAGGATGATGTCACCGCCCACGACGAGCTCCTCGCCCATAATAGTGGCGAGAGCGGCCCCGCCTCGTAGGCCGAGCGCCTCGCTGATGGAACCCCGGGCCACGCTCTTCACGAGATAGCCGGTCGGCTGGGGCAGGTTGAGGATCTGCGCAATGGGGCCAGTGATGAGGTGCCCCTCGAGTCCGCTCCAGAAGGTGGGTTGTTCCAAGAGCAGCTTCTTCGCGGTGTTGATGGTCACCACGAAGCCCAGGCCCTCGCTCCCGCCGGACTTGGAGATGTTGTGGCTGACGATGCCGATGACCTCGCCGGTCATGTTGAACATGGGGCCGCCCGAGTTGCCGGTGTTGATCGTGGCGTCGGTCTGGAGGAACTCGGCGAGCGGCATGGCCCGGTAGACGCTGTTGGCCGGCCACCGGGCGCTGATCCAGCCCGCGCTCATCGAGTGGCTGAGCCCGTAAGGAGCGCCGACAATCACCACCGGGTCGCCGACACGCACCGTGTTGGAGTCGGCCAGGCGCGCCACCTTGGCCCCCGCCGGGACGCGTGCCAGCTGGAGCAGCGACAGGTCGGCGGCCGGCTCCGAGCTGAGCACGCGGGCGGGCACCGTCTCGCCGCCGAGGAACTCGACCGTGACCGCATCCATCGAGTGGACGACGTGTGCGGCGGTCATGACCTTGCCGTCGGCCGAGATCAGGACACCCGAGCCCGTCTCGGTGAAGCGGGTCAGACCGCCGGCGCCCTCGACGTCTTCGCCTTTCGCCCGGATCACGACCACGGAAGGGTTGACCTGGCGAAAGACCTCGCCCACGGTCTCGGCCTCAACGGGCCCGGCGAAATACCCCAGCACGGCCCCGATCGATACGACGGCTAGCAACGGTCTGGTCATCGCACACTCCCCGGCGTAACAACTCGTTTCCTCGGGACCCGCTCACCACACGAAGAACGGAAGACAGCCAAGTCCATTGTAGGTCATCGGCGCAGGGCAGTTGGCGCGGGTGGACAGCCAGCCAGCAGCCCGCGGCCCGGGCGAGAAGCAAAGCGCGGGTAGTCGAGGTAGCTGATCCGGTGTAGTCGCGCGTCGGCGATCGCGGCCTTCACGCGGCGATCAGTAAGGACCTGCAGCTCGACCTCGCGCTCACGGTTGTAGAATGCATCCGGCCTCATCTCGAGATGGCCCGGATGGCAGGATACTTCCGTCACGCCAGGCCTCAATGAGCGCAGTATCGACGTAAATGTCTCCACCGTGATAAGGCTCAGGTCGGTCTTGCGGAACTCCAGCTGGCCGTAGAACTGCCCGATGTAGAACACCTCCGAGAAGCCCCGCACCGGCACGCCGTAGCGCTCGCCCACCTCGAGAAAAAGGCGCGCGACGTTGAACGAGCGATGGACATGGTGGTGTGAGTCGATGTGGGTCGGGGTCCTCCCGGTCAACCGCACGAACCGGCCGAGCTGATGATCGAGCTCCCGCTGGACCGCCGCTAGATTCCCGATATCCACGAACCACTGGCCGCGGCGATCGAAAGCCACGTGAATCCCGAGGCTCAACCCGGGGCGCTGCCTCGCCTGCTCCACGGCGGCTTCCGCGTCGGGCTCGTCGACCATCAGGCTGGCGCTGGTCACTACGCCGCGGTCGTGAGCGTCGAGTATTCCCCGGTCGATCTCGGCTGACATTCCGAAATCGTCCGCATTGATGATGACCTGGCGCGAGCGGGCGTTTTGGGTCACTGGAGCCTGCGCGTCGGTCCCACCCTCCGTGTTGGTCTCCCCAAGACCTGGCGTCTTTCGAGCGAGCACCGCCGCGATCACGCCGCCGAAGCCCACGCTCGATCTTAGAAACCCACGTCTCGAGGGTTCCATCCCTTATGTGCCTCCCCGGAGTTCGGCAATGGCAGAGAGACGTCGCCACCATCGAACAAAGAGATATCGCCTCACGCGGTCTCGTCCTCCCGAGGATCACACTGGGTTCAGCAGTCCGGTCTCTTCCTCCGAGCGGGCCGATTTCCATGCGGCACTGCCGCGCGGTGGAAGGTGTACGTCCGAAGCACGTCCCGGTGGGTCAGCCACCCGATGGGTCGCGCGCCGTCCGCCGTCAGAACCAGCAGACCCGATCCATCCGTCCAGCTGAGCGCGCGCACTGCCTCCTCAAGATTCTGGTCCTCGGTGACTGTGGGAACATCCTCGGCCAGCTGCCCGACCTTGGACCCGACCGCTCCAGCCTCGAGCGTTTCCTCCAGCCGTCGCGCGGTGATCACCCCTCGGTATTGTCCATGCTCATCCACCACTGCCAGGGCATCTCGCCCGTCCCGGGTGACCCGGCTGATCGCCTGGGGAACCGGCATGTCCTGCGAAACAACTTGCGGAGCTGGCTGCATCGCATCCCGGACCATGAGGATCGTCATCGGATTGACCGGCTGGGCTCGGCTCACCTCGACGCCCCGTCGGCGAAGCTTTGCCGTGTAGATCGTGTCTTCACTGAAGAGGTGACTCAGCGGAACCGCCAGCGCGATCGAGAACATCAGCGGCAGGATCACTTGATAGTTGCCCGTCATCTCGAAGATGATGAGCATCGACGTAATCGGCGCGCGCGATGTCGCCGCGAATACGGAGCCCATCCCGACGAGGCCATAGGCACCCGCTGAATGAGCAATCCCGGGCAGCAGGGTTTGTAGGATCTGCCCGTACGCCATGCCCAGCGCCGCCCCCATGAAGAGCGAGGGCGCGAAGACGCCACCCGATCCTCCGATCGCGATGGTCAGACTCGTGGCAAACATCTTGGCGCCCACCAGCAGCAGCAGGAACGGAACACCGTAGTCTCCACGGACCGCGTCCTCGAGGACCGGGTAGCCAACCCCGTACATTTCCGGTAATGCGAGTATCAGCAGGCCCAGCGCCAGTCCGCCGATCGCAGGCCGAAGCCACTCAGGCCCGCGCCACAACCGATCTCCCACGTCCTCTAGCGCGTACAGGATGCGGATGAAGGCGACCCCAACCAGCGCGGCCAACAGACCGAGACCGGCGTACAGGGCGAATTCCCACACCGAAGCCATGCTGAACGGGGGAAGAATGAGGAAGGCGGCCGAGCCAAAGGCCGCTCGGCCGACGACGTTGGCCGCGACCGACGCAAGCACCACGACGCCGAACGCCTGCGCCTCGAAGTCGCGCAGGATGAGCTCTAACGCGAACATGACCCCGGAGATGGGCGCGTTGAACGTGGCCGAGATTCCGCCCGCGGCGCCACAGGCCACCAGAAGCCGCAGCCGGGTACTCGGCATGTGCAAGACCTGGCCAAGGGTGGAGCCCAACGCGGATCCCACCTGCACGATGGGGCCCTCGCGGCCGACGGACCCCCCTGATCCGATGCAGATCGCAGACCCCAGCGCCTTGACGGCCACCACTGGAGGACGGATGCGGCCTCCTCGCTGCGCCACGGCCAGCATCACCTCCGGCACCCCGTGGCCGCGTGCTTCAGGGGCGAAGAACTCGACGAGTGGGCCGTAGATGAGGCCCCCGACGACCGGAACCAACACCGCGTACCAGATGCCGAGCACTGGAACCAACGGATGCGTCGCGTGGCCTATCGCCGAGGGATCCGGGTGACCGCTGAACACCAACGTACACCAGGCGATGAGGTAGCGAAAAACGATCGCCCCGGCTCCTGCTCCTACCCCCACGACGAGCGCGACCACCACCAGCCCGGCCGGGCTGCTTTCCAGCCAGCTCGCAACCCGGTCGACAAGCGCGACTCGGAGTGCCCGCGCCAACCCGCCCTGTTGCCCTTGAGCCGCTTGAGCCTTCACCCGATGAGCCGCTTCAGAGTTGCCACCAGGGCAGGTCCTTCGGTCCTCAACTCTTTGACGGAAAGGAGAGCCAGACGCCGGAGCACAGCCTCACCCGCGGGCCGCAGCTCGACCAGCACCCCCCGCGCATCTCGACTGTCACGCCGCCTCGCGATGAAGCCCCGGCGAGCCAGCCGATCGACCAGCCCGACCGTGCTGTGATGCTGCAGCTGCAGCCGTTCGGCCAGCGCGCTGATCGTCGTCGGCTCCCGGCCCTCCAATCCCTTCACCTGGAGCAGCAGGAGATACTGCTGAGGCTCGATGCCGACGTCACGAGCTGCCACTTCTCGAACACGCAGGAAACGACGGATGTAGTACCGGAGCTCGGCAAGAGTCCAATAGTCAACCCGCTCCGGCCCGCCCCGACGTCGTCTCTTGGGCCGCATGACCAGCACAGTATATCGCTTCGCGATATACTTCGCACGTGGTCACCGAGACGACGTCGGCATCGCGCCACTGGCTCAGCAGGAGAAGGAGGGGAGGCATTCATGTGCTCAGTAGTCCGGTCTGTCGCGACGATGATCGCGCCGCTGTGTCTGGTGGCCGCCCTGGTCACGGGCGCCCGCGCCCATGCTATCGTCCTCAGCTCCGAACCAGCTGATGGCGGAACCGGCCCACCCCCACATCGTCTCCTGCTGCATTTCAATAGCCGGATCGAAAAGAATCTCTGCTCCGTGACGCTCGTGGGGCCGAAGCGCGTCCACGTACTCCTCCGTCAAGAGATCGGAACGGCTCCCGACACGCTCACGTATTCCATGCCTGACTTGTCGCCAGGGACCTATCAGGCCAGATTGAAGGTCATGTCATCCGACGGTCATCTGACGGAGGGCAATGTCAACTTTGCCGTGAAGAGCCCGTGATCCTACAGCGAGCCTACCTACCAGAGGAGGATCGTGATGGACAGCAAGCACATACTGATCCCTGCTGTGTCGGTGGTGGTAGGTCTTCTGATCGGGGCCGCCATGGACACCTGGTGGGAGCGACCTCGCCTTGCCCGAGCGCGCGCAGAACTTGAAGTCCTATTGACGGCCGACCGCAGCCAGCGCCAGGACAGGGTCAAGGTCCTGGCGGAGGAACTCGCCCGTGAGCGCGAACGTGCAGGCCGGCTCGAGGCGGTCCTCAAGACCCCACGCAAGTGACCCGCAGTCGGCGGCTGGTGGCGCGGATCAGGCGCGCGGGCGGCGGCGGAGCTGCGCGAGCATCCTCTGGAACGCCCGCCAGCGCACCCGTGCGAGCCGCGCGTCGATCTCGGGCTCGTCGCCCATCTCGGCCCCGCGGCGGAGACTCAGCGAGCGCGTCTTCGGCATGCCGAGCACCTGGCTCGGATAGACGCTACGGTGGCCGGACATCATGAAGGCCACGATCGCCGCGATGGCGGCGTAGGGGCCGATGCCCGGACCGAAGAGCTCGATGGCCATGACCGAAGCGGCCAGCGGCGCGTTCGCGGCGCCCGCGAGCACTGCCACCATCCCGACGGCCGCGAACACGCCCGGGTCCAGGCCCATGACGCGGGCGAGAGTGCTGCCGGCGGCGGCGCCGATGAAGAAGATTGGGGTGACGATGCCGCCACTGCCACCGACCCCGAGCGAGACGGCCGTGAACAGGATCTTCAGCAGCGCCGCTTCCGGTGGGATCGCCTCGCCTCGCACCGCTGCTTCCAGCGTCGCCAGACCCAGCCCGAGATATCGCTCGGAGCAGAGCCACGCGCCGACCGCGAGGAGCCCGCCTCCGCCAGCCGCGACCATCCAGCCCGGTGCCCGAACGCGGTTCGCCAGGCCGTGCACCCAGCGCAGCACTTCGATCAGGAGCAGCGCGACCAGCCCGAACACAACCCCGGCCAGCAGCATGGCGCCGAAGATGCGCTCGGTGGGGGCTGGCAGCGACGGCAGCGTGTGGTGGAAGTACTGAACGCCGAGCTGACTCGCCACGTGATAGCCGACGATGCCAGCCACGAACGACGGATAGAGCACATCGTACATCAACGAACCCAGCACGAGCACCTCGAGCCCGAAGATCGCGCCGGCGATGGGTGTGCCGAAGACAGTTGCGAAGCCCGCGCCGATCCCGCAGATCACGACCTTGCGGCGATCCCGCCGACCGAGCCGGAGCACCGAGGAGAGCCCTGAGGCCAGCGAGGCCCCGATCTGCGCGGCCGGTCCCTCTTTGCCCACCGAGCCGCCCACGGCAATCGTCACCACGGTGGCCGCGAGCTTCACAGGCGCCACCGCGACCGGGATGCGGCCCGAGCGCCGGTGGACGGCCTCGATGACCTTGTCGGTGCCGTGTCCCGCGGCGTCGGGGGCGAGGAAGCGCACGAGGAAGTACGCCACCACAAATCCGACCGGCAGCCAGAGGAGACGCACCGGCGCGTCCGCCATGCCTCCCACGGACCAGGCGAGCACCCGGAGGAAGACGGCGGTGCCGACGCCCGCGAGCACCCCGACCGTGGCCGCCAGCAGCGTCCATTTGAAGAGACTCGCGACCAGCGTGCCGTGTTCGGCGAACATCCGCGCCCAGCGCTGCTCCTGCGGCGAGTGCATGGCGCATCCAGTGTGCCGCATGTCGCGCGCGACACCAAGCGATGACACCAGGGGCGTCTACTCGTGGCCTGAGCATCCAGCTCGGCCCGTGGCCATAGCGCGCGTCTTCTCGGTCAGCGGCTGGGCCATACCAGCGTCGGCCCATCCCTCACGTTCCAGCTGTGGCCGCTCCGTGAGGGGCCCGCCACTGGATGTTTGTATCGTTTTGCGATACAGTACTTTGCTGTGTTGTGACCGGCCCCAAGGAGGCGTGCAGGTCGTGCGCAGGCCCGCCGTCTGCAGGGCCCGCTGTTCGAGCACCAGGAGCCGCTGCCGGCGGGTCGCCAGCCCCGCGCGGCGCAAGGCCCGCTGCACCGTGTTGGGGGCCACGCGCAGCCGCCAGCGGTGCTGCAAGTACGCCGCGATCCGACTGGCACCCCACGTCGCCGCGCTCACCGCCACGCTCAGCAGCAGGCGTTCCGTTTCCGGCGCCAGCTGTACAGGCCGGCCGGCCCGCGCGTGATGCCGCCGCGGATGTACGCCGTCCTGCCCGTAGCGCTCCAGCCGCCGGCGCCAGCGATAGAACAGGGCCCGCGAGATCCCGGCCTCCCGACAGGCCCGGCTGACATTGCCCAACTGCTCGGCCCGGTGGATGACATGCAACCGCAGTCCGTGTACCTTCTCCTCGAGGGTCATCGGTCCGTCCTCCCAAAGTGGTCCCTTGCAGGGGGTTGTCACTCTGGGAACGATAGGCCAGATGGCCCTCGTTGTGATCACAAGTGTCAACACTATTTCGGGACACTCTAGCGGGACCTACACAAGCTCGGCGGACGGCCCGCTCGGCGGCACCGCGGCGCGTGGGTCGTTCGTCACTTTCCCGCGAGGCCTGCCCGGAGGATACTTGCTCCCGTGGCTCGGGTGACGATCCGCGCCTCCGTCACCTACGAAAAGCCCGCCTGAGGACGGACCAGGTCGCGCCGGGCCGAGATCGCCATGTCACCCGAGCAGCTGCGCCGACAGCCGAACGAAAGGGAATATGCCCACAACGCCAAGAGCACAGATCTTGAAGATCGCCGATCTGGTGGACTATCAGGACGGCTCGGTTGTCAGCCGCATCGTGGTCAAAGCTGAGACCGGCAATGTGACACTCTTCGCATTCGATGAAGGCCAGGATCTGAGCGAGCACACGGTGCCGTTCGACGGGCTTGTCCATGTGCTTGACGGAGAAGTCGAGATCAAGATTTCCGGAACCCTCTTTCACTTGAGCACAGGCGATGCCATCATCATGCCCGCGAATGAACCGCATGCGGTGAAGGCGGTGAGAAGATTCAAGATGTTGCTCACGATGATCAGAGCATAGGGACGCTCGAACTTCTTCCCGCCACCTTCGCCTGCCCGTTGGACTCGATGTGACAGCCGCTGCCGGGGGCGGCGCTGGGAGGAACAGAGACCGGTTGGGGGTGGCTTGCTGTGGCGGCGCCGCTTGGACTGACGCTTCGCCCATGCCCGCCGAGGTGCGATGGCGAAGCCAGCGTGCAGCCAGTCCAGCCTGCCGAGCCAGCTTGCCGTGACCGGTGGAGGTGCCCGGGCCAGCCGCCAGGAGGCCTACGACGACCAACCCCGGGATGAGGGCAAGGGGCTCTCGCGATGGCGGCAACTGGTGCGGGAGTCGCAGGAACTGTCGCGGCCACGACGTCCTCTGCCGCCGCCCCGCCGCCACCGGTGGCCACGCAGCCGGCGCAATTCGCGACCGCGACGGCAAGACCGTTTCAGGCAGGGATCTCGAACTGGAACACCAACGGGCAGCGTCACCGAACGTGCAGAGCGCTCGGCGCGCTATTTGCTGCGCGAGAGCGTTGCCGACAGGGTGCTGTTGTCCGACAGTGTCGCGTCGACCACTATCATGAGGCTGCCGTCGGGGTCTCTCTGCAACCTTCCCACGCCGCGTCCCTTCTCGCCCTCGAAGATGAGGCGTCCCTCGCTGATCACGATCTTGCCCCCTCCGCGAGAAGTCCCGATCGGTTGACGGGTGGATACGGCATCATACGAGCCGTCCTCTCGGATCGTCAGCGTGATGTAGTTCGGCCCGAACTGGGACGACGGGTACACGACGCCCTCCCACGTGCCGGTCACGGTCTTGATGTCGGACACCGTGACCGGGGTAACCGGGCCGACGCTACCACAACCACCCAGGATGGCCGCACATCCGACGACGAAGGCGGTCAAGACCGTCACGAGCGACCGAAGGCCAGCGCGTGTCATCGTCTCTCCTCCCCTTCCGGCGATTGACGGTTCAACAAGGCCGACGGCGACTCCCGACCAGCGGTCCACATGTGACCCGAATTCTCGTCGCGCCGACCGCCGATGTCAACTCCACTCCCAGCCTCGCGACACTCTGGTGATCGTCTTCAAGCTTCAGGACGTCGCCGGGTATCGCGGTGACGTCGGGGATCACGTGCTCAACGGTGAACAGGCTGTCATCCCGAAAGCAATGCATCGCCTGATCGACATCCCGAGAACGGCGGCCACCGACTGCTCGACGAAGAGGTCGAGCGTCGCCTCGACCTTTGCCGACATCTGCACCGCGCCCGCGCGCAGCACGCCCGGGGCATCGGCCAGCCCCAGCATGCGCTGCTGGGCCCGCCCGCTGCGATCGGCCTCCACCCCCACGCAGGCCCAACAGCCCTGTCCCTCGAGGTAGCGCGCCCGCGCGGTGTTGCCCGCCACCATCGCGCGGTACACCTTGACTTCCGTCTTCCCTTGGTTCGTCATGCTCTTGTCACCCTCATGTTCGCCTGGCTCGGCTATGGCGCTGGCTGCCGCCCGACGAAGGGATCGAGCAGCTCGACCGGCGCCTTCATCATGCCGCTCAGCATGTTCACCATGCTCTGGCCGATCGCAGCCGGGCCGAGGGGCACCGCAACCCCGGCAGGCGGAACTCAGGCAAGCCTTGCGGCAGCGCGCCAACGACTTTGAAGCCGAGACCCATCAGTGGCGTCACCGACAACACGATGATGGAGATCACGACCAGGAACAGTGCGACCGGGCGGCCCGGCAGGAAGTGTTCCCCTAGCAGCAGCACGGCGAGCGCCGCGAGACCGAACGCGAGCACCGCGAGGTTGGTATCAGGAAGCTGGCCACCGAGGATGACGACGCGCTCGAAGAAGTCCTCCCCGCCACCCTTGACCCCGAAAAGCTTGGGCAACTGAGTCAAGGCGATCGTCAGCGCCGCACCGGCCTTGAAGCCGAGCAGTATGGTCTCGCTGATGAAGTTGACCACGAGCTCAGCCGCAACAGCCACGCCAGCACGCACATGGCGGCTATGACCACGAAGCCAGCCACTGCGCCGGGGGAAACGCCGCGCGCCATCCGCGCGCTGCGGCGGCGAGTTCGCCTGGAGATCGGGTTTCTTCAGTCATGTTCCTCCGCTGGGCGCGGTATCGTCGCCATTGGCAGCACTTGCCGAGCCTGACACTTCATACATTGCCTTCCGTTTGCATCGCCTCCGGTCGCGACGGCTACGCGACGGGGCGGGCTGCAATTCCGCCGCCATACCGGACAGTAGCCAGATCGCGCAGTTGCTGGCCCATGCCCCGCGACGGGCGATGCGCTGGCGCCCCACGATGGGGTGGGCAGTCCCCTTCACCGTGACCCTCGCCCGGTAGAGCTTCCGTCCGGCGCCGTGGCCGCGCACACCCGGAGCACCGCGGTCCTGCGCCGGCGTTCCGAAGCTCCTCGACCCGAGTGGGGAGGGTCCGCCCCATGTGTGGCACATGCGCCCTAGCCATCGCTCGGTCCAGCTCCGTGCGGCAGCCGATCCATCGCGACTGAGGTACTCGCGCCTGGGCGATTTCCTTGAGTTCTCGCTCCTGAACTATGGGCGAGAACTGCCTGGCGTGGTTCTTGCCCTCCGGCCATGCCAAAGGCCTGGGGACCAAGATGAGGATCACGTCGCGGACCGGGTGAAGCGAGGTGTTCTGTTGTTGAGCGGTCCCGGATACGCTGAGCCCGCGTAGGACCAAGGTCTCATAGACGGGCCGTACCCGAACATACAGTGTCCTCGTAACAATAGGCGCAGCGTGACACGGTCCTCAACCTACCAAGGAGTGGCGAGATGAGCACAAAGCCCGCGACATCCAAGCATGCGACGACGGAAGCGGAGCGTCTCGCCGAAGCGCGCGAGCAGCAGAGCCCCTGGAAGAAGTGGGGCCCGTATCTGAGCGAGCGCCAGTGGGGCACCGTGCGCGAGGACTACAGCGACAACGGGGATGCCTGGAACTTCTTCACGCACGATCAGGCGCGCTCGCGCGCCTATCGGTGGGGGGAAGACGGACTGGCGGGCTTCTCCGACGACAAGCAGCGGCTCTGCTTCGCCCTCGCCCTGTGGAACGGTCGCGACCCGATCCTCAAGGAGCGGCTCTTCGGATTGACGAACGGTGAAGGCAACCACGGCGAGGACGTCAAGGAGTACTACTTCTATCTCGACTCGACGCCGACCCACTCGTACATGAAGTACCTCTACAAGTACCCGCAGGCCGCGTATCCGTACGGCGACCTGCTGGACACCAACCGGCGCCGTAATCGCAACGAGTTCGAGTACGAGCTGCTCGACACCGGGGTCTTCAAGGAGAACCGCTACTTCGACGTGTTCGTCGAGTATGCCAAGGCCGCGCCGGAGGACATCCTGATCAAGATCACGGTCTGCAACCGTGGCCCGGCCGAGGCCGAGCTGCAGCTGCTGCCGACGCTGTGGTTCCGCAATGACTGGGCGTCATGGCTGGCGCACCCCGCCCCGAAGCCGATGCTGAAGGGAGTCAAGGGGCCGGTGGGCGCAGGCACGATCGCGGCCACGCATGCCACCCTCGGCACGTACCATCTATCCTGCGAAGGCGATGTCCCGCTGCTCTTCACGGAGAACGAGACCAACCACGTCCGCCTCCACCTCAACTATCCGGACGCGAGCCCCTATTTCAAGGACGGCATCAACGACTACGTGATCCACGGGCGGAAGGAGGCGGTGAACAGCGACCAGCACGGCACCAAGGCGGCGGCGCACTACCAGCTGAGGATCGGGCCCGGGCAGTCGGCGACGGTGCGGCTGCGCTTGACCGCCCAGGCGACGGCCGAGGCGCGCCCGTTCGGACAAGCCTTCGACGACATGCTGGCCACGCGCCTGCGCGAGGCCAACGACTTCTACAAGTCGGTGACCCCGGCATCCGTCTCGCCAGACGAGGCCAACGTGATGCGCCAGGCGCTCGCGGGCATGCTGTGGTCCAAGCAGTACTATGCCTTCGACGGCGACGCATGGCTGGAAGAGCACCGCGCACACCCCCTGCATCACGGCAGTCGCGAGTTCCGGAACCGCGAGTGGTTCCACATGGTCAACGACGACATCATTTCCATGCCCGACAAGTGGGAGTATCCCTGGTACGCGGCCTGGGACCTCGCCTTCCACACCCTGCCGCTCGCGATCGTGGACCCGGACTTCGCCAAAGACCAGCTGCACATGATGCTGCGCAACCGGTACCAGCACCCGAGCGGCCAGATCCCGGCCTACGAGTGGAACTTCAGTGACGTGAACCCGCCGGTGCACGCCTTTGCCACCCTGTTCCTCTATCGCACCGAGCAGGCGCGGCGTGGCCAGGGGGATCTGAGCTTCCTCGGGCCCGCCTTCACCAAGCTCCTGGTGAACTACACCTGGTGGGTGAATCGCAAGGACCGCTTCGGCAAGAACGTGTTCGAGGGCGGCTTTCTCGGGCTCGACAACATCGGCATCTTCGACCGCAGCGCGCCGCTGCCCACCGGGGGCTATCTGGAGCAGGCGGACGGCACGGCGTGGATGGCGCTGTTCACGCAGAACATGCTCGAGATGGGCGTGGAGCTCGCCGCCCACGACGCCAACTATGACGAGCTGGCGCACAAGTTCGTCGAGCACTTCCTCTACATCGCCGCGGCCATGAACAAGCCCGGGCCGGACGGGATGTGGGACGAGGAGGACGGCTTCTACTACGACCTCCTGCGGCTCCCCGACGGCAGCGCGACGCGGCTCAAGGTGCGGTCACTGGTGGGGCTGCTGCCCCTGTGCGCCACGACGGTGATCGAGCCGTGGCAGCGGGAGCGCGTTCCGGGGGTCACGGCCGGCTGGCAGACACGCGTGCGCCAGATGCCGGAGCTCCTCGAGACCATGCACCCCACCGGCCCCGGTCACTTCGGGATGGGCGACCGAGGGATCTTCGCCCTCGTCACCCCGGAGCGGCTGCGTCGCATCCTCTCCAAGATGCTCGACGAGAACGAGTTCCTGAGCCCCTACGGCATCCGGTCGATCTCGAAGTTCCACCAGCAGCATCCCTACGTCTTCAACGTCAAGGGCCAGGAGTACCGGGTGGACTACCTCCCGGCCGAGTCGAACACGGGCATGTTCGGCGGCAATTCGAACTGGCGGGGGCCGGTCTGGATGCCGGTCAACGTCATGCTCATCCGGGCGCTGTTGAACTTCTATCTCTACTACGGGGACAGCTTCAAGATCGAATGTCCGACCGGTTCCGGCAAGCAGATGAACCTCTTCGAGGTCGCCCGGGAGCTCGCGCAGCGCCTGACCCGCATCTTCCTGCGTGACGGAGCCGGCAAGCGTCCGGTCTACGGCGGCGCGGAGACATTCCAGTCCGACCCGCACTGGCGCGACTGCATCCTCTTCTACGAGTACTTCCACGGCGACAACGGCGCGGGCCTGGGCGCCAGTCATCAGACCGGCTGGACGGGAGCGGTGGCGAAGCTGATCGAGCTCTTTGGCTTGCTGGATCCGAAGAAGGCGCTGGAGGTCGGCAAGGCGGCGGGCTTCGTCAAAGGCGAGGCGGGAGGCGTGTCATGACGAAGCCCCTGTATCCCGCTCTGTATCAGATCAACACGCGAGTCTGGCTGACCGAGCTGTCCCGCGCGCTGGGTCGCCGGGCCACGCTGGACGACATTCCCGACGCCGACCTCGATCGGGTGGCGGCGGCGGGCTTCGACTGGGTCTGGCTCCTGAGCGTCTGGCGCACGGGGCTTGCCGGGCAGCGAGTGTCACGCAACAATGCCGAGTGGCGTCGGGAGTTCGAGCACACCCTGCCCGATCTGCGCGAGGACGACATCGCCGGGTCCGGGTTCGCGATCACCGGGTACACCGTGCATCCGGACCTCGGCGGCGACGCCGCGCTCGCCCGGCTCCGCGAGCGCCTGCGGCAGCGCGGCCTCCGGCTGATGCTCGACTTCGTCCCCAACCATACCGGCGTCGATCACCCCTGGGTGGAGCATCATTCCGAGTACTACGTCCCGGGAACGGAAGCCGACCTGTCACGGGCGCCTCAGAACTACACCCGCGTGAAGCGCATGAAGGGAGGAGACCTCCTTCTCGCCTATGGCCGCGACCCGTACTTCGCGGGATGGCCCGACACCCTGCAGCTCGACTACAGCAACCCGGTGACCCAGGAGGCGATGGTCGGCGAGCTGCTGAGGATCAGCCGGCAATGCGACGGGGTGCGCTGCGACATGGCCATGCTCGCGCTGCCGGACGTCTTCGAGCGGACGTGGGGCCGCCGGGCGCCCCTCTTCTGGCCGACCGCGACCCGCCGGGTGCGCGAGCAGGTTCCGAGCTTCTGCTTCATGGCGGAGGTCTACTGGGACCTCGAGTGGACGATGCTGCAGCAGGGGTTCGACTACGCCTACGACAAGCGGCTCTACGACCGGCTGCGCGAGGGCCAGGCCCGCCCGGTGCGGGAGCACCTGCTCGCCGGGCTCGACTACCAGAGCAAGCTCGCCCGGTTCATGGAGAATCACGACGAGCCCCGGGCCGCCGCGACCTTTCCGGCCGGGGAGCACCAGGCCGCCGCAATCGTCACGTACCTGACTCCGGGGCTTCGATTCTTCCATCAGGGCCAGCTCGAGGGACGGCTGAAGCGCATCTCGCCGCACCTCGTCCGCGCGCCGCAGGAGCCCACCGACCCGACCCTCCGGGCATTCTACGAGGGACTGCTGGGGGTGCTCCGCGAGCCGACCGTTCGAGACGGCCAGTGGCGCCTGCTCGAGTGCGTGCCGGCCTGGGATGGCAACTGGACCTCGGACTGCTTCGTGGCCTGGTCCTGGGAAGGTTCGGACGGCCAGAGGCTCCTGATCGCCGTCAACTATGCCCCCAACCAGAGCCAGTGCTACGTCCGCCCGGGGCTTCCCGGGCTGGCGGGTCGCACGGTGCGGCTGAAGGATCTCACCGGGGCCGCCAGCTACGATCGCGATGGCGGCGACGTGGAGGCTCGCGGCCTCTACCTGGACCTGCCGCCGTGGGGGTACCACGTCTTCGACATGGCCGTCCTGTGAGCCGCTCGCTCGGTTCCACCAGGGACACATGGCCCGGCCACGTCAACCGGAGCGCCAGGCGATAGCCGACACCAGGGAGACACCCCGACGTTCTCCAGAGCTCGGAGTCCACCGGGGAGGTCACGGTCGCCGTTTCGGCCCTCAGACAGACCAGGACCCTGTCCCTGGACGATATCTCGCAGGACCTCTGGTCGCGAATCCTCCGTGATGGCCTGCTCGCGGCGAGCACCGGCTCCCCGCCCTGCTGATCACTTGACGGCGGGCGGCTCCGGCTTGGGTTTGCTCTCCATGGCCGCGTCCACTCGCTCCGGGACCTCGCACTCGAGGCCGCATGCGATCCCGAGATGCTCGTAGAGGATTCGCCGGATCTCGAGGATGGTCGCCGGCGTGCTCTGGGTCGAATGGGTGGAGCGGACGATCTTCTCCGAGGCGACACCCTCGAGGTGGGCGCTCTCGTATCTGACGACCGTGTCGTTCTGTCCCTGGGGCGGCCCCTCGTTCGTGACGGGGATGATCGAATGGGCCGTGACCCCGGGCGCGATCGGGCTCGCCGACAGCGTCCGGACGAAGCGGTTCCCGGGCCGCATGTTATCCACGGCCGTGGGCGCCGCCTCTTTCGGCAGGCCCGTGTTCCTGGTCGTCAGCTCGGCGATGCCGGTCACCACCCTGAGGGGAAGCGTGACGAGCTTCCGTATTATGCTGAGCACGAACGAGGACACGCGGAAGCTGCCCTGGTGGGGCGTCGCGATGAAGACCACCCGCGTCACATACGGCTGGTGCTCGAAGAACATGGAGCGCTCGATCAGCGCCCGCGTCTCGGGGCTCACGTCAACCTTGTCGAAGGGAACGTCGGTGACGGCGTCCCAGAAGCGCGTGCCGCTGTCGGTGACCATGAGCCGCGTCAGCAGCCCGCCCTGGCTGTGCCCGATCACCACGAGCCGGTCGAGGGCCGGATCGCGCCCGTCGGGATCGAGCTCCTTGCGGATCTGCTGGAGCGACTGGCGCAGATCGCTGGCGGAGAGCAGGATCGGATTGCTCGTGTTGTAGGTGAAGAGCCAGAACTGGATGCGCCCGCGGAGCTTCGGATCGTTCTGGAGCTCGTTGATGATGTCCGCCCACCGCGCCGGGCTCGAGGCGGTGCCGTGCACGAGCACGACCGGCACCCGTCCCGGCCGGTAGGGGTGCATCATCACCAGCCCCACGGGGAACGGCGGCCTGAAGGCGGAGAGGAACGCACCGATCTCGGTGTCCCAGACCGGCGCACCCTCGAGCTGGTAGGCGAGGGCCGCCGTGGGCTCGAGCTCGAGCGGCACGTTGCGCCCCTCGTTCTCCACCGTCGTTGCCGCATCGGCCGCGTACACCTCGATCCGTGCCCGCAGGTTCCCCGTGGCGATGCCCTCCGATACGTCCTCGATGCGCAGCACGGCCGTCACCGGCACCTTGAGCCGCGGGGGGAGCCGCTTGCGCGCCTCCTCGGCCTCGGGTCCAGTGCCGACCGCGGTGAGCTCCGCGGCGAGCGGGGCGCCGATGCCGGCCTGCCGGTAGCGGTTGAGGAACCCGCGCACCTTGAACTCGCCAAGGGAGACAAAACGCGTCATGCGATAGCTGGACCAGAGCAGCATCTTCTCGTCCATGCTGATCTCGATCCGTCCGAAGGGTAGTGGTCGCGAGCCCGGCTCGAGCACGACCGTCGCCTCCTCGCCGACCTCGAATCCCTGGGCGAGGCCAAGATTGTAGAGGTTGGTCGCCAGCCGGAGGCGCGGGTCGACCGGGGCGATGCGCTCTTCATCCGACTTGCCGAGCAAGAAGGCCCACGCGTACACGGCGGAGGCGAGGAAGTACTCGGGCTTCTTGCTCTTCACCGCGTGATAGAAGGAGAGCTCCGAGAGGACGAAGAGGTACTCGCGGCTCAGTCCCTCCCCGGGGCCCCGGAGCGCCGCCAGCACCACCTCCGGGTCCTCCTCGAAGCGGTCCACGAGCCCCAGGCGAATCAACAGCTGCTCGGAATACTGGCTCGGCCGGTCAGCCGAGAGCACGCTCACCGTCAGCGAGCGGTACATGGCCTGGGTGTTCACGCGGGTGACGCCGACAGGCGTCGCGCAGGCGCAGACTACCAGCAGGACGGCCGAGAGGAGACTCGCACGCCTGAGCAGGAGCGGCAGATGGAGACGGCACCCACGCCGGCCAGCGGCCCGGGTCGAGAGCGCACGCGCGAGCGAGTAGGGCGCCACGATCACGCGTCCAGGAGTGCGAGCACGAGCAGCCTGAGACACACGAGAGTCACGCTCGCGCGTCGAGACACCCTGGCGCTGCCCGCTCCCCGGCGATGTGTTCAAGCCCTCCTCGCTTCAGGAATTGATTGTAATGCAATAGAGGTGCCTGCACTCTTTCACTCGTAAGCACCGGATTCCACTGCTAGAGCGAGTAGACAGGTCTGCCGCCGACACCGGGCGACGGCACCCCAGTGGGACACGGTAGCCTCGCTCAGCCACCCAGGCGGGATCAGATCGTCTAGATTCGACCCTAGGGCTGGGTGGGCTCCGTGTCTCGTGATTTCCTCGGATGAGGCATCCGTGTCCCAGCTGGCATGTTCGGAATGCACAGGCAACTCCGCATAACAGGGGCGCTGTCAACATCGGCATGTTGGTTGCTTCGCGTGCTTGCTATGCAGGTCACGCTCATGCTGTTGCCGCTGCTCAGCGGTGCCGTCGGCTACTACGTCGGTGATGTGAGTAAGGCCGTGTCTGGCTTCGTCATCGCCCTCGGGCCCCTCCTCTGTGTCTGGCTCTTTGCTGGCGACGAAGCATCGACGGCGACGGTGCGCCCGGAAGAGGTCCTGGAAGCGCCCCAATCCGAGATTCCAGACAAGGTCGCGCTGATTCCCCCCAGCCCTACGATCTCAGGAGGGTAGAGAGAGATGGCCGTGCACAGGCAAGCTGTTGCGACCGCCCTGCTTCTCACCGCGATGGCCCTAACGATGGTCGACCCGGCATATCCCCAGGGGGTCGATTCCGACGTCCAGGCCGTGCTGAACGAGCTATACCAGACCACCCCGATCGCCAAGACGCTCGCGACCGAGGCTAAAGCCATCCTGGTCTTCCCCAACGTCTACAAGGCCGGCTTCATCGTCGGCGCCCAGCACGGACGGGGCGAACTGGTGAAGAACGGCCAGCACGCCGGCTACTACAATATCGCCGCCGCGTCGTACGGGCTGCAGGCCGGCGTGCAGGGCTTCTCGTACGCGATGTTCTTCATGAAGGACTCGGCGCTGAGCTATTTCGAGAAGTCCGCGGGCTTCGAGGTCGGCGTGGGCCCGAGCGTCGTGGTGGTGGACGCGGGAAAGGCCAAGTCGCTCACGACGACGACGGCACGGGACGACGTCTACGCGTTCATCTACGGCCAGAAGGGGCTGATGGCGGGGCTCGGCCTGCAGGGTTCGAAGATCACCAAGGTGGGCCAGTGAGCCGCAGCGTGGAGCCGCCTGACGCCGACGCTCGCCACGAGCCCCCCTCGCGCGGGGCGTTCCCGGAGGATGGGCGGTGATGCTCGACGCCAGCACGGCATCCGGCTGAGAGGCGCGGCTCGGGCAGTTTGACGGTCACGAGTCGAGGAAGCGATCCAATCGATCGCGGACTCGATAGTAGGAACCAACGAGCGGCAAGAACCACGGCGTGCCGCCGTAGCCGACGTGCCCCGGCAGCTCGAGTTCCTCGAATGGGCCGACTCGATCGCCGCCGCCGATGATCTTTTGCGCGGTCCGGTGGCCGAGATAGGTCATCATCGCCACGCCCGACCCGTTGCAGCCCAGGCAGAAGTGCATGCCGTCCTGCACCTGCCCCATGTGCGGCAAGAAGTCGAAGGTGAAGGCGACGTTCCCGGTCCAGGCATGCGTCACCTTGGCGTCCTTCAGCTGCGGAAACCGGTCGGTCATGAAGCGGTGCAGCACCGGCGCCGACACTTCCGGTGTGACCGCGGTGAAGCGCGCGCGGCCCCCGAAGAGCATGCGCTTCCCGTCGGGCGAGAGGCGGTAGTAGCACAGCACTCGCGGTGTATCGCTGATCGTGCGGCCCTTGGGGATGAGACTCTTGGCAAGACCCTCCGGCAGCTCCTCGGTGGCGATGATGTGGCTCGCCACGGGGATCAGCTTGCGCTTGAGCTGCGGCGTGGCGTCGCCGGTATAGCCGTTGGTTGCGACGATCACCTGCTCTGCCGTCATCTCGCCGCGCGACGTCCGCAGCCGGAAGGCGCCGCGCTTGCCGGTGATCCGCTCCACGTTCGTGCCCGACGCCAGCCGGACCCCGTACCGCCGCGCCGCATCCAGCAGACCCTTGTAGTAGAGCGCCGGGTGCAACTTGCCCGAACGCCTCACCAGCATTCCCCCCTGGTAGAAATCGCTGTCGATCTCCTCGCGCTGCTGCCCCTTCGGCACCATCACGCATTGCGCGTCCGCGTACCGGTTGAACATCTCAACCTTGGCGGCGAGCTCGTCGTAGTGCCTGCGGGTACAGGCGCCGGCGAAGCGGCCGCTGCGCTCCCAGAAGCATTCGATCTTCTCGCGCCTGATGATGTCCTCGACGAGGGTGAGCGAGTCGGAGGCCCCGCTCAGCAGACGCCCAGCCAGCGCCTCGGCAGCGCCGTCATCGACCCGGCGCTTGCCCCCCAACCCCTTACCCAGGCTCACCCCGCCGGACACAGCACCGCCGCTCAGGGTCGAGGCGCCGAAGCCGAAATCGTTCGCCTCCATCACCGCGCACCCGACCCCGGCCCGCGCCAGCTCGATCGCGGCGTTCAGCCCGGCATAGCCGCCACCGATGATCGCCACCTCGGTGCCGGCCGACAGCTCTATCGGCGGCTCGGCCTGCGGCCGCCACGCCTCCCACCACCACGGCATGGCCTTGAAATCCGGATGGAAGACACCGCCCTTGGTCATCACGTTCTCCCTTCGCTGTCGGCGGCCGCTCGCTCAACGGCCCGGCATTCCTCCGCCCCTGCCGAAGCGCGCCGCCAACGCAAGCAACGCAGAGACGAGGACGATCTGCAACGCCGAGATCGCCGCGATCGTTGGATCGATCTCCATGCGGATGTTGTCGAACATCTTCTTGGGCAGCGTCATGTTGGCCCCGCCGAGGAACATCGCCACCACCAACTCGTCGAACGAGGAGATGAAGGCGAGGAAGGCGGCGGAGACCAGGCTCGGTCGGATCTGCGGTAAGGTGACGTGCCACACCGCGCGCCAGCGGCTTGCGCCGAGGCCGAGCGCCGCCAGCTCCTGATTCACGTCGAAGTCGCGCAAGCCCGCAACAACCAACGCCACCACGAACGGAAGCGCCAGCAATGTGTGGGCGACCGCAATGCCGTACCACACGCCGATCAGCTTGAGCTTGGCGAACAGGCCATAGAGGGCGATCGACAGCACGATCGTGGGTACGATGATCGGCGCCATGGACAGCTTCTCGATCGCGTCCCGGCCCCAGAACCGCGCCCGCGTGAGACCGAACGCGAGCGGCACGCCGAGCAGCAGCGACAGCACCGTCGTCGCCACGGCGACCTTCAGGCTCAGCCAGGTCGGCGTCAGCCAGTTCGGGCTGTTCAGGTAGCGTTCGTACCACTGCAGCGACCAGCCGGGCGGTGGGAACTGCAGGTACTGCGCCGAGCTGAACGAGATCGGGAACACGATCAACAGCGGAAGCTGCAGAAACAGATAGACCAGGCTCGCGAAGCCGACGAGCAGTAGACGGCCCGGGCGCAAGCGCCTCACGCCGACCTCGTCCGCGCGATGCGCGAGATGCCCCAGAATGCCGCCAGCGTGAGTGCCAACAGGATCGCCGACAACGCACCGGCAAAAGCCCAGTTCAGCAGCTCGCGCACCTGCTCCTCGATCAGGTTGGCGACCATCACCACTCGACCACCACCGAGCAGGGCGGGGGTGATGAAGAAGCCGAGAGACAGCGTGAACACCAGCGTTACCCCGGCCGCAACGCCGTTCATGGTCAGCGGTAGCGTGATGCGCAGGAACGCGCGCCAGCGCGGAGCCCCCAGCCCCACCGCGGCGAGCACGAGGTCCGGATCGACGTTCTTCACCGCGTTGAACACCGGCAGGATCATGTACGGCAGCAGCACGTGGACCATGCCGATCAGCACACCCGCCAGGTTGTTGAGCAGCGGCAGCGGGCTGTCGATCACGCCCCAGCCGATGAGCGCGCGGTTGACCACCCCGTTGCGGCCGAGCATCACCATCCACGCATAGGTGCGTACGAGAATCGACGTCCAGAACGGCAGCAGCACGAAGGCGATGCCGACGAGCTGCCAAACCCGGCCACTCGTCGCCATGACGTAAGCCACCGGATAGCCCAGCGCGAGCGTGAGCAGGGTGACGATCGCGGCAATTTTGAAGGTCTCGAAGATCACCCGCAGGTAGAGCTCGTTGGTCAGCGCCCTCTCGTAGGCGACCAGACTGCCGCCCGCGACGCTCAGCGCGAGCAACCGCAGCAGCGGCGCGGCGAACAGCGTCAGGAGCAGGAGCATCGCCGGCACGGACAGCGCGATCGCGCCGCCGGCGGCACGGCGACGGGCGCGATCGGCGGGCGTCAACCGGCCCCCCGGATCACGTGTGCGTCCTCGGGCGCGAAGCCGACCGTCACGCTTGCGCCGGCAGACACCGCGTGATGCCCACGCACCATCAGCTCGACCCCCTCGGCAACCCTGACGCGCAGCTTGTGCGCCTCGCCGAGATAGACCGCCTCCACGACGGTGCCGGTGAACCGGTTGGTGGCCGAGTCGATCGCCATCTTCTCCGGCCGTACCAGCAAGCGTACGCGCCCGCGCCCGGCGCCGAGTCCGCGCACCGTCACGCTCGTGCCGCCGTCGAGCAGGACCCGATCCGGAGCGGCGATCTCGCCGACAAGCAGGTTGGACTCGCCGATGAACTGCGCGACGAACGCGTCGGCCGGCCGGTCGTAGATCTCATCCGGCGCGCCGATCTGGCGGATCGCGCCGCCGTCCATCACGGCGATGCGATCGGACAGCACCAGCGCCTCCTCCTGGTCGTGGGTGATGAACACCGTGGTCAGGCCCAGCCGCCGCTGCAGGCGCCGAACCTCGAGTTGCATCGACTCGCGCAGCTTGCGATCGAGCGCGCCGAACGGCTCGTCGAGAAGCAGCAGCGTCGGATCGAAGACGACGGCCCGCGCCAGCGCGACACGCTGCTGCTGCCCGCCGGACAGCTGCGAGGGCAGGCGCTCGCCGTAGTCTCGCAGCTCGACCAGCGCCATCGCCTGGATGACGCGGCGCTCGATCTCGGATCTCGGCACGCCGCGCATCTGCAGCGGGAACGCGATATTGCGCGCCACGCTCATGTGCGGGAACAGCGCGTAGTTCTGGAACACCATGCCGATGTTGCGCTTGGCCGGCGAGACATCGGTGATGTCGGCGCCGCCGACGGTCACGCGGCCGGCATCGGGGAACTCGAAGCCGGCCACCACCTTGAGCAGCGTCGTCTTGCCCGACCCGCTCGGGCCGAGGATGGTCAAGAA
>Ga0335084_10000784_pt1 | contig 28092 bp, 21 predicted proteins | sample Lox_Sample_44_FD_206721 | JGI IMG/M metagenome (GOLD analysis project Ga0335084, IMG submission 206721) | Soil microbial communities from Loxahatchee National Wildlife Refuge, Florida, United States - Lox_Sample_4.4 | ecosystem: Environmental > Terrestrial > Soil > Wetlands | place: USA... | reverse complement strand
CTTCTCGCACGAGCACTGGCACCTCGCCCAGTCCAGCGATCTTCGCCGCGCGCCAGCGCCGCTCCCCTGCGATGATCTCGTAACGATCGCCGCTGACGGGCCGCACCAAGATCGGCTGCATCAGGCCTTGCTTCCTGATGGAAGCGGCGAGTTCCTGCAGCGAGGCATCGTCCATCTTCGTGCGCGGCTGATAGCGGCCGCGCTGCAGCTGCTCGACGCGGAGCGTCGCCTGGTGCTCGGCCAGGGGCGCGCCGTCGGAGTCGCGGTCGAGCAGCGCGTCGAGGCCCCTGCCCAGCCCCTTCAGCTTCATTGCGCCGCCGCCTCGAGCCCATTGCGTGACAGTATCTCGCCGACCAACTCGACATACGCCTGCGAGCCCTTGCATTCGCGGTCGAGCTTGACGGCGGGCGCGCCGAAGCTCGGCGCCTCGGCAAGGCGGACGTTGCGCGGGATTACGGTCGCGTACACCTTGTCGCCGAAATGCTCTTGGAGCTGCGCCGATACCTGCTGCGCGAGCGTGTTGCGCGGGTCGAACATCGTTCGCAGCAGCCCCTCGATTTCGAGCTTCGGATTCAGGCCCTGGCGCACCTTCTTGATGGTGTTGACCAGGTCCGACAATCCCTCGAGGGCGTAGTACTCGCATTGCATGGGGATCATCACGGCGTGGGCGGCGACGAGCGCGTTCACCGTGAGCATGCTGAGCGACGGGGGACAGTCGAGCAGAATGAAATCGTACTGGTCCACGATCGAGCGGAGCGCGCCCTTGAGTCGGGACTCGCGGTGCTCGAGGTCGACGAGCTCGACCTCCGCGCCGGCGAGATCGCGGTTGGCGGGAATCAGGTCGTAGCCCCCGGCCTCGGACCGCTGGCGCGCCGACTCCGCAGTCGCCAGTCCCAGCAACACCTGGTAGACGGACGTCTTGAGCGCCCGCTTGTCGACGCCGCTTCCCATCGTGGCGTTCCCCTGGGGATCGAGGTCCACGAGCAGTACGCGCTTTCCGGACTGCGCCAGTCCCGCCGCGAGGTTGACGCTGGTCGTGGTCTTTCCGACCCCGCCCTTCTGATTCGTGACGGCCAGGATCCGCGTCATGCGCGCTCGATCAACACCAGGTGCCGTTTGGCGTCGAGGCCTGGCACGGTAAGCGCATGGACTTGGCGCACGCGATACCCGGGCGGAATCCGCTCAATCTCCTCGAAGGGATGCAGGCCCTTCATCGCCGCGATCACGCCCCCGGGCGCGAGCAGATGGTGGACGAGGCCGATGACCTCAGCGATCTCGGCAACGGCGCGCGAGACCACGCAGTCGAAACGCTCCGAGGGGCGCCACGACTCGAGCCGTTCGCAGACGATCTGGACGTTTTTCAATCCCAGCTCGGCGACCGCCTGCCTGAGAAAGGCGCACTTCTTATGATTGCTGTCGAGAAGATCCACCTCGATGTCCGGTTTGACCAGAGCGATGGGAATCCCCGGGTACCCCGCGCCGCTGCCCGCGTCCAGCAGCCGCTTGCCCTGCAGGTACGGGACGATGGTCAGGCTGTCAAGTATGTGCACACTCACCGCTTTTGCCCTGTCCCGTATGGAGGTCAGGTTGTGGACCCGATTCCATTTGTCGAGCAATTCGAGGTGCTGTAGCAGCCGTTGCCGGACCTCGTTGCTCGTCTCGAGCCCCAGAGCTCGCATGCCGTGCTCAAGCTGCTTGCCCAGCACGTCCTGCGACACCGCGGCGAGAGCCATCATGCCGCGGTTCTTTCCTGCATCCCGGCACGCCGCTTCAGGTGCACCAGCAGCAGAGAGATCGCGGCCGGGGTGATTCCAGAGATCCGCGAAGCCTGCCCTATCGTCTCCGGCCGATGCTGCTTCAGCTTCTGCCGCGCTTCGGTTGAGAGCCCGCGCACTTGGTCGTAATCGAGATCGCAAGGAAGCGTGAGCGACTCGTAGCGCTCGTGACGCTCGATCTCCTCGCGCTGGCGCGCCACGTAGCCCTGGTACTTGGCTTGGATCTCCACCTGCGCCGCGACCACGGCATCTTCCACCGCACCCGCAGCTCCCGAGAGTTCGCCAAGGGATGCATAGCTCGCTTCGGGCCGCTTGAGCAGATCCATCAGCGAGTATTCGCGCTCGAGTGCGCAGCCGAGCACGCGCTCCGCGACGCCGGGTGCCACCGTCTTCGGGCCAACCCACGTGGACTTCAGCCGTTCCTGCTCGCGCGAGATGGCGTCGCGCTTGCGGCTGAAGGCGTCCCAGCGCTCGTCATCTACGACTCCGAGCCTGCGGCCGGTCTCGGTGAGACGCAGGTCCGCGTTGTCCTCGCGGAGCATCAGACGGTATTCGGCACGGCTAGTGAACATGCGGTAGGGCTCGCTGACTCCGCGGGTGATCAGGTCGTCGACAAGAACGCCCAGGTATGCCTCGTCTCGCCTCGGACACCAAGCCGCCTCGCCCTTTGCAAGGCGCGCAGCGTTGATCCCGGCGAGAACGCCCTGTGCCGCGGCCTCCTCGTAGCCCGTCGTGCCGTTGATCTGCCCGGCGAAGAACAGACCGGAGATCGGCTTGGTCTCGAGCGACGACTTCAGGTGGCGCGGATCGTAGTAGTCGTACTCGATCGCGTATCCCGGCCGCAGCAGGTGAGCACTTTCCAATCCGCGAATGCTCCGCACCAGCTCGATCTGCACGTCGAACGGGAGGCTCGTCGAGATCCCGTTTGGGTAGAACTCGTTGGTCGTGAGACCCTCGGGCTCGAGGAAAATCTGATGGCTGGACTTCTCGGCAAAGCGATGGATCTTGTCCTCGATCGACGGGCAGTAGCGCGGACCGATCCCCTCGATCACGCCGGTATACATCGGCGAGCGGTCGAGCCCGCCCCGGATGATCTCGTGCGTTCGCGGATTCGTGTGCGTGATCCAGCAGGGCAGCTGGCCGGGATGCATCTCCCGCGTGCCGAGGAACGAGAATATCGGCACAGGTTCGTCGCCGGGCTGCGGCTTCATCACCGAGAAATCGATTGTCCTGCCGTCGAGCCTCGGCGGCGTCCCTGTCTTCAGTCGGCCTACCGGAAGCTTGAGCTCACGCAGGCGCCCTGCAAGGCTGAGCGAGGGCGGATCGCCCGCGCGGCCCGCTTGGTAGTTGGTCAGGCCAATATGCACGAGGCCGGACAGAAAAGTGCCCGTGGTGAGGACTACGCAGCGCGCACTGAATCGCGCACCCAATTGCGTCACGACTCCGCCCACCCGGTCGCCTTCGAGCACCAGATCGTCCACAGCCTGCTGGAACAGAGTGAGGTTCGGCTGGCTCTCGAGGCGCGAGCGGATCGCGCGCTTGTAAAGGAGCCGGTCGGCCTGGGCCCGTGTCGCGCGTACGGCTGGCCCCTTCGACGAGTTGAGGATGCGGAACTGGATCCCAGCCTCGTCGGTCGCGATCGCCATCGCCCCGCCCAGCGCGTCTATTTCCTTGACGAGGTGGCCCTTCCCGATACCCCCAATCGAGGGGTTACAGGACATTTGTCCCAAAGTTTCAAGGTTATGCGTCACGAGCAGCGTGCTGCACCCGCTGCGCGCGGACGCAAGGGCGGCTTCGGTGCCGGCATGGCCCCCGCCGACGATGATCACATCAAAATGATTGGGGAATCGCATCGGAGAACGGACGAATTCTAAGGCCAAACGCTGCGGGAAAATAGCAGTTTCGAAGGACAGAAACCCAGCCCCCGCCGCGGAACGCGTTGTTTCACGTGGAACATCCACAGCTCATCCACCGGCTGTGCACAGGGAGCCCAGAGTTTCTCCACGCAAGAAAGAAGCCGTCGCGGAGACGGCTTTTTCGGGCGCCTGGAGCAGGCTCAGTTTAGGGAGCGCTCGAGCTCCGAACGACGCGAAGCCAGCTCCTCAGGCAGCCGGTTGCCCAGCATTTTCAGCAGCTCGTCGTGCAGCTTCAGCTCGCGCTTCCACTCGCGCGCATCCACGGAGCTGACGCGCTGGTACTTGTCCCCGGTGAAGGCCTCGAGTCCCTTCCACTCGAGGTCGGCAAACGCCGGGACGTGCCCGATCGGAGTCTTCACGCCGCCCGCCTTGCCCTGGCAGCGCTCGACGATCCACTTCAGCACGCGCATGTTCTCGCGGAACCCCGGCCACACGAACTTGCCCGATGCGTCGGTGCGGAACCAGTTGACGCAAAAGATGCGCGGACGCCTGGGTACGCTGCGCCCGAGCTTGAGCCAGTGGTTGAAGTAATCGCCCATGTTGTATCCCACGAAGGGGATCATCGCCATGGGGTCACGGCGCACCACCCCGACCTTGCCGGTCGCGGCAGCGGTGGTTTCCGAGCCCATGGTCGCGGCCGCGTAGACCCCCGAATCCCAGTCGAAGGTCTCGGCTACGAGCGGAACAGTGTCCGAGCGGCGGCCCCCGAACACGAAAGCCGAGATCGGCACGCCTTGGGGATCTTCCCAGGCAGAATCGATCGATGGGCACTGCGACGCCAGCACGGTGAAGCGCGCGTTGGGGTGCGCCGCCTTACGGCCGCAATCAGGCGTCCACTCCTTGCCCTGCCAGTCGATCAAGCGCGCAGGGGGTGTCTCGGTCATCCCTTCCCACCAGACATCGCCATCGGGCGTCAATGCGACGTTGGTGAAGATCGTATCCTTCTCGATCATCTTCATGCAGTTAGGGTTGGTCTTCGCCGAGGTTCCGGGCGCCACTCCAAATACGCCGGACTCCGGGTTGATCGCATAGAAGCGACCATCCTTGCCGGGCTTGATCCACGCGATGTCTTCCCCAACCGTAGAAACCTGCCAGCCGCGGAACGCCTCGGGCGGGATCAGCATCGCGAAATTGGTCTTTCCGCAGGCCGAAGGAAAAGCCGCGCTCACATAGATCTTCTCGCCAGACGGCGGCGTCACACCGAGGATCAGCATGTGCTCGGCGAGCCAGCCTTGTTCCCGTCCCATGACCGACGCGATGCGCAGCGAAAAACATTTCTTGCCGAGGAGCGCGTTTCCCCCATACCCCGATCCGAACGACCAGATCTCCTTCCTTTCGGGGTAATGGACGATGTATCGGTGCTCCTTGCTGCACGGCCACTGCACGTCCTTCTGACCAGGGGCGAGGGGGGCGCCGACTGAATGAATGCAGGGAACAAATTGGCCGTTCTTTCCGAGAATCTCCCATACTTTCTTGGACATACGCGTCATGATGCGCATGCTGACGACCACATACGGAGAATCGGTCAGCTCGATCCCGATGTGGGCGATGTGCGAACCCAGGGGTCCCATCGAGAACGGAACCACGTACAACGTCCGGCCGCGCATGCAGCCATCGAAGAGCTTGTCCAGCGTTCCGCGCATCTCCCGCGGATCGACCCAGTTGTTCGTCGGCCCCGCATCTTCCTTGCGCTCGGAGCAGATGAACGTCCGGTCTTCGGTCCGCGCGACGTCATTCGGGTCTGAGAGCGCGAGAAAGCAGCCAGGGCGTAGCTTGGGATTGAGCGCCCTGAGCGTGCCGGATTCCACCATCTCCGCACACAGGCGGTCGTATTCCTGCTTGGAGCCGTCACACCACTGAATGCGGTCCGGCTTCGTCAGCGCTGCGATACGCGCGACCCATTCCTTGACGCCAGCGTGCTGGACGTGGGCAGGTGCGCCGATATCAATAGCGGCAACGTATGGCTGGTTCATCCCTGGGGCCTCGCGATAGCGGCTTCGGGTGATCGCCACACCCTCGGCCGAACAGAATTGGTAAGGGACCGAACTCTAGCATGATCCGCGGCCACATTAAAAAATCGATATTAAACAATTACCTAGAATCAATGTTCCCATCCGATCAACGCCAGGCTCGTCTCAGCCGGTTAGCCAGCCGAAACATGGGCGCCGTGGTCGTTACCAGGATGATGACCCGCGTCACATGTGCAGCCGTGACCAAGGGGACACCCAGCTGCAGGACCTTGGCGGTGACGCACATCTCCGCCATTCCACCAGGCGCCGTCGCGAGCACCATGGTTGCGACGGGCACCGTTCCTGTCGAAGCCAGGCCCCACGCGGCCAGGGCGGATGCCGCCATCGCGAACCCCACGGAGACAAAGACAAGGCCGATGAAGCGTGGCGATGTCCTGAGCGATTCGCGCTCGAAGCTCGATCCGAGCGCGCAACCGAGGAGGAGTTGGGCCGCGTTCGACAGCCAGGTGGGAATCGCAGACAGGCTGACCTCGCCCAAGGTGAGCGCCGCCGTCACTGCAAGGGGCCCGAGCATCCAAGCATTCGGGACCCGCAGGCTCGCGAGCGCAGCGCCCCCTGCGGCAGCGGCGCCCAGCAGGGCCGCAAGGCCGAGACCGTCGACCGCGTACTGCGCGGGCCGATAGACATCGGCGCCATGCAGGCCGAGGGCCGTGAAGCCGAAGGGCACAACGAGCACGACGATGAGCACACGAAGCGCCTGCGCAACCACCACGCGGTCGGGACGTGCGCCGAACCGCTCCCCGAGTATGGTCATCTCCGCCGCGCCCCCCGGCACGCTCGCGAACAGCGCTGTCGTGCCGTCCAGCCCCGCGCTGCGCGTGAGAAACCACCCGCTCGCACAGGCGAGCAGCACGGCAAGCAGCGCGGCCGCCAGCAGGAGGTACCAATGCGCGACAACCTGGACCCCGACCGCCGGGGTGAAATACAGTCCCAGCGCGCAGGCGATGATCAACTGACCCGCCGCCCTCCCCCCGGGGGGAGCCGCGATTCCCACGCCGACAAATCTGCCCAGCGCCATGGCGAACAGGGGCCCGAGCATCCACGGAAGCGGCGCGCGCAGCAAGCTGAACGCCGCGCCGCTCGCGGCACAAAGCGCGAGCGCACCGAGCACGGGTCGGGATCTCATCGGCTCGCCTACTTTCCGATGCAAAAGCGCGCGAAGATCTCCCCGAGCAAGTCGTCGGCGGATACTTCACCGGTGATTGCGCCGAGCTCGCGCTGCGCTACCCGCAGCTCCTCCGCGAGCAGCTCGGTGCGACCGGACCCGTGCCCCGCTCGATGCAGCGCAGCCGCGGCGCGCTCCAGCGCGACCAGATGCCGCTCGCGCGCCATGAAGACATGTCCGCCTTCCGATTGCCACCCCGCGAGCCTGAGCAGCGTACCGCGCAAACCTTCGATCCCGGCTCCGGTCTTGGCCGAGAGATAGACGCGCCGGCGGTCGTTCTCTACCTGCGTGCCGGGTGCGTCGCCGGAAAGATCGATCTTGTTGAACACCGTCACCGGCGTGAGCCCGCCCGGAAGCTTCCGCGCGATCATTTCGTCGGCCGCGGTCACTCCCTCGCGGGCGTCGACGATGAGCAGCATCGCATCCGCTTGCGCGATCGTCTCCCATGCGCGCGCGACCCCTATCGCTTCGACGGGATCGTGGGTGTCGCGCAGCCCGGCGGTGTCGATGATGCTCATGGGAACACCCTCGATCTGGATCGTCTGGCGTACCGCGTCCCGCGTCGTTCCCGGGATCTCGGTGACGATGGCCAGATCCTCCCCTGCCAGCCGATTCAGAAGCGACGATTTGCCCACGTTGGGCTGGCCCGCGAGAACCACTTGGAGCCCGCTGCGCAGCACGCTCCCCTGGCGCCCTAGCGCGAGCGCGCGTTCCAGGTCCTGCTGCAGCCGCGAAAGACGCAAGCGCGCATCCTCGCGGTCCATGGGATCCAGGTCTTCCTCGGGGAAGTCGAGCGTCGCCTCGACCAGGACGCGCAGCTCGACGAGCTGGCGCACCAGGGCGCGGATGCACTCGGAGAATTCCCCGCGCAGAGACCGCAGCGCACATCGCGCCGCGGCTTCGGTCGCGGCGTCGATGAGGTCCGCCACCCCCTCGGCTTGGACGAGGTCGAGCTTGTCGTTCAGAAACGCCCGCCGGCTGAATTCCCCGGGCTCGGCCAGCCGCGCGCCGAGCTCGAGACAGCGGCGCAGGATGAGCTGAAGCACGACCGGACCGCCGTGCCCCTGAAGCTCCAGCACGTCCTCGCCTGTATACGAAGTGGGCTCCGGGAAAAAAAGGGCGATGCCGTCGTCGAGCGGTTCCCCACCCGGCCCCCTGAAAGCGGCTCGCGTAGCCACGCGCGGCGCGGGCACAGCGCCCAGGAGCTGCGCTGCGAGCGGTCTCAGGTTCCTTCCCGAAAGGCGGACGATTCCAATGCCCGCCCTGCCGCTGGCGGTCGCGATCGCCGCGATGACATCGGTATCGGACGGTGTTGCCATGGTCGCTGCTCGGGCACCCCTCTCGGCCCGCGCGGGCCGCGGCTCAGCGCTTGGCGCCCGCCGCGGCCTTGGCTCCCCCGATCATCCGCGTGATCTGCCATTGCTGGAGGATCGACAGGATGTTGTTGACGAACCAGTAGAGCACCAAGCCGGACGGGAAGAAATAGAACATCACGCCGAACACCAGCGGCATGATCATCATGACCTTGGCCTGGACCGGATCGGGCGGCGTGGGATTCATCTTCGTCTGAACGATCATCGAGACCATCATCAGGGTCGGCAGCACGTACCAAGGGTCGGGCGCGGAGAGATCCCTGATCCACAGGTAGAATGGGGCGTGTCGGAGCTCGACGCTCTCGAACAGCACCCAATAGAGCGAGATGAACACTGGTATCTGCACGAGAATCGGCAGGCATCCTCCGAGGGGATTGATCTTCTCGGTCTTGTACAGCTCCATCATCGCCTGGTTCATCTTGACCTTGTCGTCGCCGTACTGTTCGCGCAGTTTCATGAGGCGCGGAGTGACGAGTTTCATCTTCGCCATCGAGCGATAGCTCGCCGCCGAGAGGGGAAAGAAAATCAGCTTTATGACGACGGTGAGCAGAATGATCGCGAGGCCCCAGTTCGCGAGCCAGCCGTGAAAGAGCTTGAGGACCCAGAACAGCGGGGCAGCGATCACGGTGAGCCAGCCGTAGTCGACCACCAATTGCAGGCCCGGTGCGACGGATTGCAGGTGATCCTGGTCCTGGGGTCCGGCGTAGAGCGGCACGTCGACCCGGGCCGTGGCGCCAGGCGCGATCGGGCCGACCGGGACGATTACGCCGATCGAGTAGAGATCAGCGTCCAGCTTGCGCGTGTAGTACTCGCGTTGCGCTTTCTCCGGCGGCAGCAGAGCCGCGACGAAATAGTGCTGGATCATCGCGATCCAGCCGTTGTCGGCGGTCTTCGGGTACGCGACCTTGCCCTTGGCGATGTCATCGAACGTGACCTTCTGGAACTTGTCGCGCTCCGTATAGACGGCGGCGCCGGTGTAGGTCTTCGTCATGTACGGATCGCCGCCCGGCGACTCGCCGTCGCGGGTCAGCTGAAAGTACGCGTCCGTGGACAGCGGTGCCGAAGTCCCGTTCGCGATCTCCTCGGCGACATCGATGCGATAGCTTCCACGGTGAAACGTGACGATCTTTGTGACCTTCACGCCCTGGCCTGCTGCCGCGAGCCTGACTTCCAGCCTGTCCTGACCCGGCGCGAGCGCGAACTCCTTGCCCTGCGCGCGAAATACTGTCCTGTGATTGGGCAGCCCTGCACCGATCAGGCCGCTCTGGGCGGCGTACCGGTGCTCCGGACCCAGAAGGACGATGTCTTTCGCCTCGTCCCGGGAATCCTTCTGCTTCAGCAACTCCAGGTAATTGATGTCGCCGCCGAGCGTGTCGATCTCGGCGACCACCATGTCGGTCACTACCCGGATGCGCTCCCGTGGTCCGGCCGCGGATGTCGCCGCCGACGGAACGTCCGCCCGCGCGCCTGGCGCGGGCGCGTCGCTGCGCGCGCTCGGCGTCGGAACCGCACTCTGACCCGTCGACGCGCCCTGGGTCGGCGGCTTCGACTCCTTCTGCCAGGCCTCCCACAGAAGCAGCAGGGAGAAGGAGAATACGACGAAGAGAATGAGGCGCTGCGTATCCATTTGCGCTTCGATCTAGGGGACTGGGTCGTGTCCGCCCGGGTGCCACGGGTGGCAGCGCGCGAGCCGCCTGAGGGCCAGCCATCCGCCGCGGGCGGCGCCGTGCCGCCCCAGCGCCTCGAGCGCGTACGCCGAGCACGACGGGTGGAAGCGGCAGTGCATCCCCAGCAAGGGGCTTACCGCGTACCGGTAGCCGGCCACAAGAAGCGACAGCAGCCGGCTCATTGGGGTCCCACTAGGCATTGTTCGACTTCGGCCAGCGAAAGCCTCCCCGAGCTCACGCGAATCAGGATATCGCGGCTGCCGAGGCGTGATTGCCGCGTGCGAAACAGCTCCCTGAGCACGCGCTTCATCCGGTTGCGGTCAACCGCGCGAGGAAAAACGCGCTTCGGAACAATTAGGCCTAGCCTGGGCGCACCGAGGGCATTCGCACGCACAAGCACGCTGAATCCTGGACGCCTGAGCGCTCGCCCGCTAGCGAGCAGGGCAGCGATATCCGTCGTCCCGAGCCGCAGCCTTCGGCTGTAGCGACCGCGAACGCTCAAACGCTCAACCGGGCGCGGCCCTTGGCACGGCGGGCCCGAATCACGGCGCGGCCTCCGCGCGTGCGCATACGTACGAGAAATCCGTGAGTGCGCTTCTTGCGGACTACGGAAGGGTGGAAAGTACGCTTCATCGACGAGAGATTTCTATGGCGAAAAGAACCCTCGATTAGACTGGATATGGAGTGGGATTGTCAACGACGCGCGCATCTACAAGCGAGCGAGACAGCTCGCGAAAACGAGCGTTTTGGCTGTGGATAACTCCTCCCGAAACGAGTAAAATACGAGCGCAGTTTTCCTCGAATCCAGCCGACAAAAGTTCATGCAGGGTTTCTGGGCTTCATGCCTGAGCCGACTAGAAAAAGAGCTTCCGGCTCAGCAGTTTAATACCTGGATTCGACCGCTCAAATTGGACACTTCTGCGGCGCCCTCCGGGGAATTGCGGCTGCTCGCCCCCAACCGCTTCGTGCTCCAGTGGGTGAAAGAGCGCTTCACGCCGCGACTCGAAGCGCTGGGCGCCGAGTTCTTCTCCTCGCCGATTCGCGTATCCCTGACCCTCGAGTCCTCCGCGCCTTCTGAGCCTGTGTCGCCGGCCGCGCCTGCGGCGCGCGCCCCGAGGAGCCCTACCCCCAAGCCGGTTCACGATCGCTCCAGTCTCATCCAGGAATTCAACTTCGACGGGTTTGTCGCCGGCAAGGCGAACCAGCTCGCCCGCGCCGCGGCCCTTCAGGTCGCCGAGCACCCAGGCACGTCGTACAACCCCCTGTTCATCTATGGCGGGGTCGGCCTCGGCAAGACCCACCTGATCCACGCCGTGGGCAATCATGTCCTGCAGCAGCATCCCAATGCCCGGGTGCGCTACCTCCACGCAGCGCAATATATCTCGGACGTGATCCGGGCCTATCAGCAGAAATCCTTCGACGAGTTCAAACGCTACTACCACTCGCTCGACCTGCTGCTCATCGACGACATCCAATTCTTCACCGGAAAGGACCGCACTCAGGAAGAATTCTTCTACGCATTCAACGCGCTTATCGAATCGCACAAGCAGCTGATCATCACCTGCGACACCTATCCAAAGGACCTGGCGGGGATAGACGAGCGGCTGAAGTCGCGGTTTTCGTGGGGCCTGACGGTCGCCATCGAGCCGCCCGAGCAGGAGATGCGCGTAGCAATCATCCTCAAGAAGGCCGAGGCCGTGTCGCTCAAGCTCTCGGAGGAGGTCGCGTTCTTCATCGCCAAGCACATCCGCTCGAACGTGCGCGAGCTGGAGGGCGCCCTCAAGAGCGTAGTCGCCTATTCGCGCTTCAACGGGCGCGACATCACGCTCGATACAGCCAAAGAGGCCCTCAGGGACCTGCTCAGCGCGCAGAACCGCCAGATCACGGTCGACAACATCCAGAAAACGGTCGCCGAGTACTACAAGATCAAGGTCTCGGACATGCACTCGAAAAAGCGCAGCCGGAGCGTTGCCCGCCCGCGACAGCTCGCCATGGCGCTCGCCAAGGACCTGACACAGATGAGTCTCCCGGATATCGGGGACGCCTTCGGCAACCGCGACCACACGACCGTTCTCCACGCGTGCCGCACCATCGCGACACTGCGGGAGAAGAACCATGAGATCAACCGTGACTACCACGTGCTCGAGCAGGTTCTGAAAGGGTGATCAAGCTGCGCAAAAGCCGTGGACGACTTGTGAGCAAACGCATCCAGCGACTCGATGTGCAATTTTGTCCAGTCTTTCCGCAAGATCGTGCGCGCAGTTACTCACAGCCTTTGCCGCTTCGGCTCGCCGCATGAACGCTACATCCGCGCGTGTTATCCACGCAACAGGCCGCGGTCATCATCATCATCAAGGAAAATAAAATGAATCTGTTGAAGACCAAACGCGAAGCGCTCCTCGAGCCTCTGCAGGCGGTCGCTGGAATCATCGAGCGGCGCCACACGCTGCCCATCCTCTCGAATGTCCTTCTCTCCAGAACGGACTCCCGCCTTGAGTTCGTCGCCACGGACATCGAAATCGAGATCACGACGAGCATGCCCGTCGAGGGGCCCGGCGACGAGAAGAAGATCACCGTGGGCGCCCGCAAGCTGGTCGACATACTCAGAGCCCTCCCGGAAGGGGCGGAAATCCAGCTCCTGCTCCAGGACCGCCGCCTCCAGGTGAAATCGGGGAAGAGCCGCTTCAACCTTCAGACTCTCGCCGCCGAGGACTTCCCGAGGCTCGCCCTGGCCGAAGCCGCGACGACCAGCTTCACGGTTCCGCAGAACCTGTTGCGATCTCTCTTGAACCTCGTCCAGTACGCGATGGCGCAGCAGGATATCCGCTACTACCTCAACGGCCTGCTCATGGTCATCGAGGACGAGCAGCTCAAGCTCGTTGCGACCGACGGGCACCGTCTCGCCTATGCCAGCCGCAAGGTCGGCGGCAAGAATCTCGCGCGCCAGGAGGTCATCCTGCCACGCAAGACGATCATCGAGCTCTCGAAGCTGCTCGAGGACAGCGACGATCCCGTGACGATCGACCTGTCAGCGGCTCAGGCGCGGTTCAAGTTCGGCAACGTCGTGCTCGTGTCAAAACTGGTCGACGGCAAGTTCCCCGACTATGGCCGAGTCATTCCGCAAAGCCAGCCGAAGAAGCTCAGGCTCGACCGGATCGCCCTGCTGCAGGCTCTACAGCGGGCCGCCATCCTGACGAGCGACAAGTTCCGCGGCGTCCGCTGGGTGCTCGCGGACGGCAGCCTCAAGATCAGCTGCAACAACACCGAGCAAGAAGAAGCCCAAGAGGAGCTCGACGTTCCCTACAAGGGGGAAGCCCTGGATATCGGGTTCAACGTCGGCTATCTGGTCGACGTCCTCAACAATCTCGATGTCGCCGAGGTCGAGTGCAGCCTGGGCGACGCCAACTCGAGCGCGCTGTTCACGCTGCCCGACCGCAGCGACTTCAAGTACGTCGTGATGCCGATGCGGATCTGAGGAAGCGAGTCCAATGACTGAGGAAAAGAGCGGCAGTTCTCCCGAGCACTACGACTCGGACAGCATCAAGGTCCTGAAGGGCCTCGATGCCGTGCGCAAGCGCCCGGGCATGTATATCGGGGATACCTCGGACGGCACCGGCCTGCACCATATGGTGTTCGAGGTGGTGGACAACGCGATCGACGAGGCGCTCGCCGGATTCTGCGACGAAATCACGGTCACGATCCACACCGACAACTCGATCAGCGTGATCGACAACGGGCGCGGCATCCCCACCGGCGTGCACGAGCAAGACGAACGCAAGCGCTCGGCCGCGGAGATTGTCATGACCGAGCTGCACGCCGGCGGCAAGTTCGACAACAACTCCTACAAGATCTCGGGCGGTCTGCACGGCGTGGGCGTGTCGGTCGTCAACGCCCTGTCGGACTGGCTGCGGCTGACCATCCGGCGCGAGGGGCAGACCCATTTCATGGAATTCCGCCGCGGCGTCGCCGTGGCGCCGCTCAAGGTGACCGGCAAGACGGAAAGGCGCGGCACAGAGGTGCACTTCCTGGCGAGCGCCGACACCTTCGGCGTCGTCGAGTACCATTTCGACATCCTTGCAAGGCGCCTGCGCGAGCTCTCCTTCCTCAACAACGGCGTGAAGATACAGCTTGTCGATCAGCGCACCGGCAAGGAAGAGAACTTCGCCCATACCGGGGGCGTAAGGGGCTTCGTCGAGTACATCAACAAGAGCAAGAACGTGCTCCACGCGACCCCCTTCCATGCCATCGCGCAGAAGGAAGGCATCACCGTAGAGGTTGCGATGCAGTGGAACGACTCCTACCAGGAGCAGGTGCTGTGCTTCACCAACAACATCCCGCAGCGCGACGGCGGGACCCACCTCTCGGGCCTCCGAGCGGCGATGACGCGCAGCCTGAACCAGTACATCGAGTCGAACGAGATCGCGAAGAAGGCCAAGGTGGAGACCAGTGGCGACGACATGCGCGAAGGCCTGTCGTGCGTCCTCTCGGTCAAGGTTCCGGAGCCCAAGTTCTCCTCGCAGACCAAGGAAAAGCTGGTGTCCTCGGAGGTCAGCCCCGTGGTGCAGGAGCTCGTGGGCGAGAAGCTGAAGAACTTCCTCCTCGAGCGCCCCAACGACGCCCGCATCATCTGCAGCAAGATCGTCGACGCAGCGCGCGCTAGGGAAGCGGCGCGCAAGGCGCGCGAGATGACGCGCCGCAAAGGGGTGCTCGATTCCTTCGGCCTGTCCGCCAAGCTCGCCGACTGCCAGGAGAAGGATCCGCGGCTGTGCGAGCTCTATATCGTCGAGGGCGATTCCGCCGGCGGCTCGGCCAAGCAGGGCCGGGAGCGCAAGTTCCAGGCGATATTGCCGCTGAAGGGCAAGATCCTGAACGTCGAGAAGGCGCGCTTCGAAAAGCTCATCTCGTCTCAGGAGATCGTGACGCTAATTCAGACGCTCGGGACTGGCATAGGCAACGAGGAGTTCGACGCGGCGAAGTTGCGCTACCACCGCATCATTATCATGACTGATGCGGACGTGGACGGGGCCCATATCCGGACGCTCTTGCTGACGTTCTTCTATCGGCAGATGAAAGACCTGATCGAAAAGGGGTATGTGTATATTGCGCAGCCTCCGCTGTATAAGGTCAAGCTCGGAAAGCAAGAGAGATACTTCAAAGACGATCAAGAGCGTGCTCAATACATGCTCACACAGGCGCTGGTTGGTGCCTCTCTCACGTCGAAAGGCGCGACACCGCGAACAATAGAGGGCAAATCCCTCGAGCAACTCGCGACCGGCTACGGGCAGTGCGAAGTCATCGCCGCCCGCCTTTCCAAGACGATCGATGAGGGTGCTCTCACGGCTCTCAGGCGCGGTGTAAAAGTGGATCTATCGAATGGAGAGGCCGCAGCCGCAAGTGCACGGCTGCTTAAGGATGCGATGGCGATATCAAGCAACGGGGTCGATGTTCGCGCGAGATACGACGAAAAGCATGAGCAACATCAACTCATTATTCAACGTTCCCATCACGGGAATACGAAGACGAGCTCGCTTGACGAGGAGTTTCTCCAATCCGATGACTATCAAAGTCTAGAGAGGTTGTCCCAAGTACTTCGGCTGGCGGTATCTCCGGGGACGGTAGTCGCGCGCGACGACAAGAAGCAAACGGTTGGAGATTTTTCTGAAGCCATCAAGTGGCTCCTAGAAGAGGTCGAACGTACTGCAACGGTCCAGCGGTACAAGGGACTCGGGGAGATGAACCCCGAACAGCTCTGGGAGACGACCATGGACCCACAGGCGCGTCGCTTGCTAAAGGTGCAGATCGAGGACGGCATCGCCGCCGACGAGATCTTCACCAAGCTCATGGGGGACGACGTCGAACCGCGACGCGGCTTCATCGAGGAGCACGCGTTAGTCGCGCGGCTGGACGTCTAAGCTAGGCGGCCTTCCGGGTACGCGGTTTCGTCCGCGCACCGCGCTTCGCGCGGGGCCGGGCCTGCTCGGTCTTCGCCTTGGCCGGCTCGGCCGCGGTCTCCTTCCTCTGCGGCCGCGCCTTGCCCGCGCGGGGTGCGAACTCGAACCCCACCTTGCCGTCGGCGCCCCGCACGAGAAACGCGGAGAACGGGCGGCCTTTGCGCGAAATGAAGCGATGCAGAAGGTCGGTCCTGCCCGTCGCGAGGAGCTTCTGGATCTCCTCGCGCTCGATCGGACGCTGGAGAATTACCCGGCCGGATCGGAAATCGCAGGTGCGCGGCTCGTTGATGCCGTTCTCGCAGACGTACGCCATGGGCTGCTCGAACACCCGACCCCCGCATTTCGGGCACGGACCCAGAGGCGTCAGACCCGTGAGGTCCACCTTTTCCGCGGTCTCGCCTTCGGGTGGCCTGCCGAAATCGAACTCGGCGCGAAACTCGGGCGTGAGCCGCACCACCGCGGCAAACGGCTTGCCCATCCGGCTGCGGAACCCGGTGAGCGGCCCGACGGATTTCTTGTCTATCAGCGTCTCGATCTCCTCTGGGGCAAATTCGCGGCTGGAGACCACCTTCCAGATCGAAAAATCGCATTTGGTGCACTTGAACTTGCGGTAGTTCTCTTGCACGACGCTCCCGCACTTCGGACAGGGAGCCTTGAGGGTAAGAAACGCGGTGTCAGGGATGTCGCCGCGCTTGATTCGGGCGACCATCTCGCGGGTAAGATCGACGATGTGATCCATGAACGCGCTGCGGGGCAGCGCGCCGTGCTCCATCTGCTTGAGCTGGAATTCCCAATTCCCGGTGAGCTCCGGAGAGCACAGCTCGGTCACGCCGAAGTGGCGAAGCGCGAAGAGGAGGGAGAAGGCCTTGGGCGTGGGGTGAAGGTCGCGCCCGACCCGGTGCACGTAATCCTCGAAAATCAGCCCCTCGATGATCTGCGCGCGCGTGGCCGGGGTCCCGAGGCCCTTTTCGCTCATCGCCTCGCGCAATTCCTCGTCCTCGACCAGCTTGCCCGCTCCCTCCATCGCCGAGAGGAGCGTCGCCTCGGTGAATCGCGCCGGCGGCTTCGTCTGGCTGGCCCGCACCTCGATCTCGCGCGTGCCGACCTTCTCGCCGTTCTTGATCGAGACCAGGCTGGGAGACTCCGCGGTCTCGACGTCCTTGCCATAGACCTGGAGCCAGCCCGGCTCGGTCATGACGCGGCCCTCGGTCTTGAACGCCTCCCCTTCGACGCGCGTGATCCGCGTGGTGACGAGGTACTCCGCCGCCGGGAAGAACACCGCAAGGAAGCGCCTGACGACCATGTCGTAGAGCTTCGCTTCCGCTTCGGAGAGATGGCGGGGCGGCTGCATCGTGGGGATGATCGCGAAGTGATCCGAGATCTTCTTGTTGTCGAAGATCCTCCTGTTCGGCCGGACCCAGCCCTGCTTCAGGATGCGCGCGGCGTGGGGCCCGTAGCCGGCGCCCTTCTGACCGGCGAGAACCTCGAGCGTCTTCTTCACCGTGCCGAGATAGTCCTCAGGCAGGGCGCGCGAATCGGTGCGGGGATAGGTGAGTGCCTTGTGCTTCTCGTACAGGGCCTGCGCGAGGGAGAGCGTGGTTCTCGCCGAGAAACCAAAGCGCCCGTTGGCCTCGCGCTGCAAGCTTGTGAGGTCGTAGAGCATCGGCGAGAGCTGAGAAGCGGGCTTCGACTCCTCGGTCGCTACGCCGGTCTTTCCGAGGCATTTCTCGCGGATCGCGTCGGCGCGCGTCTTGTCCCAGAGCCTCTCGGGTCTCGCTTCGCCGTCCTCCTTCGGCTTCTGGAACCCTTCGTCGAACCAGCGGCCGACGTATTCTCCAGCCGTCGCGGCGAAGGTGGCATGGAGCTCCCAGTAGTCGCGCGGCTTGAACGCGCGTATGCGCTCCTCCCGCTCGACCAGGATCGCGAGCGTCGGCGTCTGCACCCGACCGACCGTGGTCTTGTAGAAGCCGCCTTCCTTGGAGTTGAACGCCGTCATCGCGCGCGTCCCGTTGATACCGACGAGCCAATCCGACTCGGAGCGGCACAAGGCCGCGTCGGCCAGGGGAAGTAGTTCCCGGTCCTTGCGCAGCTGCTCGAAACCCTCCTTGATCGAGCCCGGGGTCATGGACTGCAGCCACAGGCGCTCGACGGGCTTCTTGCTCTCCGCGTGCCGCACGATGTAGCGGAAAATCAGCTCGCCTTCCCTGCCGGCATCGCAGGCGTTGATGACGCCGGAGACGTCCTTGCGCTTGAGCAGCTTCACGAGGAGCCGGAGGCGCTCCTCGGTGCGTTCGATGGGCCTGAGATCGAAGTGCGGAGGAATCACCGGAAGGTGCGCGAACGACCACTTGCCCCGCTTCACCTCGACGCCTTCGGGCGGGACAAGCTCGAGCAGATGGCCTATCGCTGAGGAGAGGACGTAGTCGCGGCTTTCGTAATAGTCGCCGTGGCGAGTGAAGCCTCCCAGAGTGCGGGCGATGTCGTTCGCCACGGAAGGCTTTTCGGCGATGATGAGTTTCTTGGTCACGGGGAAGCGAAGACCGCAAGCAGCCGGAGGCCGCGGTCCGGCCGGCGCTGCGCGAAGCGCAGAATCATAAGTGGAATCGGAAAGCGAGGCAAGGAACTGCCGCCGCTTCCCGGAGCGAGCGACGCGCTCGCGTCAATGCATCTGCCGCTTCTCGTCGTCCGGAATGAGCTCGTCGAGCACCAGCGCGTCGACGTTGCCGCGCCGCGTCCAGAGCACCATCAGCACGATGACCTTGAGCTTGTCGAGCCCTACGGTCTCGCTCGGGAGGCCCATCGCGCGCTCGATGATGAGCTCGCGCAGGAGCGGCGTGAGGATCTTTGCGCTTTCCAGGAAGGCGATGAAGCCGCGGCTCTCCGGAGGCAGCTTGGTGGATTCGTCGGTGGTGTAGCCCCGGAAAGACGTGCGCGTGTCCAGCGATTCCGGAATGCCTTCGTCGGCGTGGCGCGTGAGGCTGTTCAGCCAGTCCAGCGCGTCGTGAATGTCGTCGTTCTCAAAGCCTGCGGCGTGGAGCTTCCGCTCCAGCGTGTCATAGTCCGGATAGGCCTGCGCCTGATAGTAGTTCTCGAACAGATATACGAGTATGTCGAACATGTTTCCTCAGCGGACGCGTTGGTAAAGGCCTCCGGGGAGGCCCGCTATCTTCCCGTCCAGCTCCAGCTGGAGCAACGTCGCGGAAACCGCTTCCACGGGCAGGCCGCTGCGCGCGACGATCTCGTCGATGTCGCAGGGGTCGTAGCCCATCTTGTCCAGCAGATCGTGGCCGGCGCCGGAGTCCGGCGCTTCTTCCGGCGGGCGCACCGCAAGACCAAGTTCCTCGAGCACGTCGTGCGCGCTTTCGACCAGCTTGGCGCCCTGCTTGATCAGCGCGTGGCAGCCCTTCGACAAAGGCGAGTGGATGGATCCGGGAATGGCGAATACCTCGCGGCCCTGGTCGGCGGCCAAGCGCGCCGTAATCAGCGATCCGGAATCCAACGCGGCCTCGACGACGAGGCAGCCCTTGGCGAGACCTGAGATCAGCCGGTTGCGGCGGGGAAAGTTGCCGGCGTAGGGTTCCGTCCCCAGCGGAAATTCGCTCACCAGCGCGCCCCGTGACGCGATTTCGTCCGCGAGCGGCGTGTTGCGCCGCGGATACGTAACGTCCACGCCCGTGCCGAGCACGGCAAGCGTCGAGCCGCGGCCCTCGAGTCCGCCGCGGTGCGCTTCGCTGTCGACACCGAGCGCGAGACCGCTCACGACCGCCAACCCAGCGTCGCTGAGAGCGCGCGCGAAGGCGTGGGCGTTCTTGAGGCCCTGGGGCGTGGCATTCCGGCTCCCTACGACAGCAAGCGCCTGGGAAGACAGCAGCTGCAACTCGCCCGCGACGTAGAGCAGCGCCGGCGGATCGGGTATCTCCAGCAGCTGCTTGGGGTAAGCGCCGTCCGCGAGCGTGAGCACCGCATGCCCGGGTTTCTCCGCCCATCTCAGCGCCTTGTCGACTTCGGCGCCGCGCTTGTGCCCGAGGATGCTCTCGGCGAGCTGCTCGGGAACGACGCGGCACAGCTGGGGACGCGTCGCCCGCAGGACGTTGGTAGGAAGGCCGAATACGGAAAGGAGTGAACGGAACCGCCCGCCACCGAGTCCCGGCACCAGGCTCAGCTCGATCCAGGCGGCCAGATCGCCCGAATCGTTCATGTTGGAGCGTTCCTGGAAGATTTCCGCCTGTGTCAGGGGTTCTGAACGATGTCGCCGCCTTGAACCGGCCTCGAACTCTCCATCACGAGACCATAGGAGACGGAATTGAATGTGCGGAAAATGTATACGACCCCGTAGCGTTCCGGAGGCAGCTGGATGGCTTGGGAACGATCACGCGACCTGAGGTAGTCCTTTTGGTCGTACACCACCACGTTGCGGTAGATCGCAAGCACGTTTCCGGCCTCTAGCCCGTGTCGCCTGCCGCGGTTGATCGAGATGATCGAATCGCGTCCCCCGCTGCTCGTGAAAAGTGCGTCGTAGAGCCCGATGATGCGTCCGCTGACCTTGGCCTCCGGCGCGTGCGGAACGTATTGGGGGATGACGGGGGGCGGCGCAGGGATGAGCCGGTCGCCCGCTGAGATCTCTTTCTTGGAGTTCACGATCTGCACGGTCGCGGGCTCGCCCGAACGCGTGACGCGCGCGGTCCCGAGGAACACGGCTTCGTAGCCCAGGGTCAGGTTGCTTTCGGGATCGACCAAGGGCTGTCCGGTGCGATAGACCTGCCACACCGGGTCCGTGGCCTTGCCGAACCCGCTGACGTAGGCCACGTTGCCCGCTCCGAGATTGACCCGGTTCTCCTCGGTGGCAATGATGCGCGGGGCGCGGTCGAGCCCACCTTCCTCGATCAGCAGCGGCTGCGAGAGGAACGGCTCGATCGCCCGGGGCGGAATGGCGGGAATCGCCCCGCTCGCCACCGGACTGGTGTATATGCGCGGAAGGAGTTTGACCGATTCCGTGTCCTCACCCCCGGCGCGCGCCGGGCCGCCTCCCAGGCGAAGCTGCGGAGGGGACACGCTGCGATCGAGCACGAGCACGTCACCCGGCGAGATCTGGTGTGGATTGCGAATCTGCTCCTGGTTCATGCGCCAGATCTGCGGCCAGCGCCACTGGTCGTTGAGAAACTTGCTCGCTATGCCCCAGAGCGTGTCACCCTTCTGCACGACATAGCGGTCGGGCGCGGTGTCCTTCACGTCTTTCACCTGCAGGTCGCCCTGCGCGAGCGCGACCCAGGCAGTGCCTGCGAGGCTGAGCACGAGGAGAGCTGTGATAGACTTTTGCATGACCGCCTCGTTTTGATTGGCGCGCCGCTGTCCCCATATTGGCTGCTGCGGCTCGCTTTTTACAGTCTGCATTAAATTTTGCATCTAATGCTCTCAATTTGCAAGTATTTATGACGGCCCTTGATATCCTTCGCTACCCCGATCCGAGGCTCTACCGGAAGGCCGAGCCGGTCTCCAAGGTGGACGATTCGGTCCGCGCGCTTGTCCGCGACATGGCTCAGACCATGTACGCGGCGCCCGGCATGGGGCTCGCGGCGACGCAGGTCGACGTACACAGGCGCGTCATCGTCATCGATGCGTCGGAGACGCGAGATAAGCTCCTCGTTCTGATCAATCCGGAGATCGCCTTACGCGAGGGCGTACAGTATTGCGAGGAGGGGTGCCTGTCGGTGCCCGGCATCTACGAGGCGGTCGAGCGCGCCGAGCGCGTGACCGTGCGCGCGCTGGGGCTGGACGGCAAGCCTTTCACGATGACCGCGGACAAGCTGCTCGCAGTGTGCATCCAGCACGAGATGGATCATCTGGAAGGCAAGGTCTTCGTCGAGTATCTCTCGCGGCTCAAGCAACAGCGCATCAAGGCGAAACTTCAAAAACAGCTCCGCCAGACGGCTTGAGGGTTCACGTCGCGGCTCCCTAAGGGCGGGCGAACTGTGAGAATCCTGTTCGCCGGCACCCCGGAATTCGCCGCGCGCTGCCTTGCGGCGCTCCTCGAGTCGCGCCACGATGTGTGCGGGGTGATGACGCAGCCCGATCGTCCCGCCGGTCGCGGGCTCGCACCCGCGGCGCCGCCCGTCAAGAAGCTCGCGGCCGGTCGCGGGATTCCCGTCCTGCAGCCGCCGACGCTCAGGGACGCGGCCGCGCTAGATGAGATCAGGCAGCTCAGGCCCGAGGCCCTCGTCACTGCCGCCTTCGGGTTGCTCCTTCCACAGCAAGTGCTCGACGTGGCGCCCCGGGGCGCACTCAATGTCCACGCTTCACTGCTGCCGCGTTGGCGCGGAGCGGCGCCCGTGCAGAGGGCGCTGCTCGCAGGGGACGAGGTGACCGGCGTGTCGATCATGCTGATGGATGCCGGGCTGGACACGGGCCCTGTGCTTCTACAGGAAGCCATTCCGATCTCGCGAGAGGACACCGCGGGAACGCTGACGGACCGGCTCGCGGCGCTCGGCGGCATGCTGGCTGTTCACGCCTTGGACGCGCTCGAAGCGGGCGAGCTCCACGCGTTTCCCCAGGCGGCCGAGGGCGTGACTTATGCCCCGAAGCCTGGCAAGCCGGAATTCCGGGTGGACTGGCGGGAGGCCGCGAGCAAGGTGAATCGGCGGGTGCGAGCGTTCAACCCCTCGCCGGGCGCCGGGGCGCGTCTTCGCGGCGTCGATTTCAAGATCTGGGGCTGCGACATCGCTCCTGGCAAAGGAGAGCCCGGCGAGGTGCTGAGCGCGGACAAGGATGGCTTGCGCGTCGCCTGTGGAGAAAATGCGGTCGTCATCACCGAGTTGCAGCGCGCCGGGGGAAAGCGGCTGAAGGCGGCTGACTTCCTGCGCGGGTTTGCAGCCTCCCCGGGGGAACGCTTCGAGGCCTAGGGGCGGGGTGCGCCCGGCGGCGTCGCGCCTATAATGCGCGCAACGCCCGTCACCTTCGGCAGCACGTCCTTGTCCACGGTCGCCGCCCGACACTCCCTCGCGGAAGCACTTGCCGTCGCAGCGCGCGCGCTGGGAAGGGTGCTGGCCGGACGGAGCCTGAGCGAGGCGCTCGCCGATCTCAAGAACCGAGCCGCACAGCCGGACCTAGCCGCAGCAGCGCAGGACCTCTGCTACAACGCCCTGCGGGGCTACGGCCTCATCGATGCGGCTCTGGACCGGCTCGTGCAGAAGCCGCTCACCGACCTTCCCGTGCGCGGCTTGCTGCTCGCGGCGCTGGCAGAGCTCGTTTCGCGACCCCAGTCGGCGCACGCCGTGGTGCACCAGTCCGTGGAAGCAGCGACCCTGCTTGGGAAGGCACGCCTCAAGGGCATGGTGAACGCGGTGCTGCGCAACTTTCAGCGCCGGCGGGATGAGCTGTTGTCGGAGATCGAGGGCACCGAGACCGGGCGCTACCGTCACCCGAATTGGTGGATCGACGAAGTGCGTGCAGCGTACCCGGGGCGGTGGCAATCGATGCTCCTCGAGTCGAACCTGCACCCGCCGATGATTCTGCGCGTCAACCGGCGCCGTCACTCCGCAGAGTCCTATCTGGAGCGGCTCGCTCAAGCCGGCATCGCCGCCCGCGCGCTGGGACGGGAAGCGGTGCTTCTCGGAAGGCCCTGTCGCATCGAGCGCCTGCCAGGCTTCGCAGACGGCGAGGTCTCGGTACAAGATCTCGGCGCACAGCGCGCCGCGTTTCTCCTCGACGCAAGAGACGGTATGCGGGTGCTCGACGCGTGCGCAGCGCCTGGGGGAAAGACGGGCCACCTTCTGGAGATCGCGCGCCTCGATCTCGTGGCGGCCGACGCGGATGCGGAGAGGGCGAGGCGCATCTCCGAGAATCTAAGCCGGCTGCGGCTGTCGGCGAAGGTCGTCGTGGCCGATTGCCGCGAGCCGGAATCGTTTTCCGACGGGATGCTCTTCGACCGCATCCTGCTGGATGCACCCTGCTCGGCTTCGGGCGTCGTGCGACGCCACCCCGACATCAAGTGGCTGCGGCGTCGCAGCGACTTGGCGGAGTTCGGCAACGTGCAGGCCCAACTGCTCGACGCACTGTGGCGGGTGCTCGCGCCGGGTGGTAAATTGCTGTACGCGACGTGCTCGGTTTTCCCGGAGGAGAACGGTGCTCAGGTGCGGGAATTCCGCGTGCGGCAACCTCAAGCGGAGCGATTGCCGCTCCCGAAGCTCCCCGGATGGGACGACGACACCGATGGCCAGATACTGCCGAGTGCCGCCAGTGACGGTTTCTACTACGCCCTGCTGAGAAAACCGGGTCCCCGGGCCGAAAGATGAATGCAAGCTGCCGTCTGGTTGGTGCAATCCTGGCGCTGTGCTTCGCGTCCGCACAGGCGCAGCCCATCCAGGTGAACAACGCGGGCATGGAGATCTCCGAGACGCGCTACGTGCTGAACGCGGATTTCCACCTCGATCTTACCGGCCCGCTACTGGAGGCGCTGAACAACGGAGTCTCGCTCGGTTTTCTGATCGAGTTCGAGTTGACGCGTCCACGCTGGTACTGGTTCGACGAGAAGACGGCATCCGAGAAACTCGAACTGCGCCTTTCGTATCTTCCACTCGCGCAGCAATACCGCCTTTCCAGCGGAACGCTGTATCAGAACTTCCCCACGCTCGCCGAGGCGCTACAGGCGCTCGGCCGGGTTCACGGCTGGCCGGTCTTGGGGCAGGACCAGGTTGACAACGGTCGAACCTACGTCGCCTCGGTGCGGTTGCGGCTCGACCCCGCACAACTGCCGACGCCGTTCCGCGTGAGCAGCGTCACCAATCGCGAATGGACGCTCGCGTCGGAGTGGAAGCGCTTCCCCTTCACTCCCCTCGCTCCGGTGAGGGAGGCGCGATGACCTATGTGCTGATCGCAAGCGCGGCGCTCGGCGGCATATTGCTTTTCCTGCTTGCCGCCGCGACCGCGAACTCGCCCTTGTTCGCGGAGCACTACCCGCTGCTCCTCGGGTTGAATGCTGCCATCGCCCTGGCGCTGCTCGGGCTCGTCGTATTCCAGCTCTCCAAGCTCGCGCGCCAGCGCCGCGCCAAGGTATTCGGCTCGCTCCTGACGTTCCGCGTGCTGGTCATGTTCGCCCTGGTGGGGGTCGTTCCCGGCCTGCTCGTCTACACCGTTTCACTGCAGTTTCTCTCAAAGAGCATCGAATCCTGGTTCGACGTTCGCGTCGAGCGGGCGTTGGAGGGCGGGCTCAACCTGGGGCGCGCGGCGCTGGACGTCATGCTCAACGAGCTTCTCCTCAAAGCGCACGTGATGGCGCTCGACCTGTCTGAAGTTTCCGCGCGCGAGCAGCCCGCGCTGCTGGCGCGCGTGCGCGAGCAGGCGTATGTCGAGGAGGCCGCGCTGCTGAACGGTCAGGGCGGCGTCGTGGCCGTGGCCCACCGCGAGGGGCTGAAGATGGAGGCGCCGGCTCCTGGACCTCAGGCGCTGCGCGACGCCCACCAGGTCCGGGGATACGGCGCGGTCGAGCCGGTAGGCGACAAGGGGCTTCTGCTTCGGGTGATCGTGTCGCTCGAAGGCTCGAGCAGGCGAGGCGACGCGCGCTTCCTGCAGCTGACCCACTGGGTCCCGCAAGCTTTGGCGGAGCAGGGCGAATCGGTGCAGAGCGTGTATCGCGCGTACAAGGAGCTGTCGCTGTCGCGTCAGGGCCTGAAGGAGATTTATATCCTCACGTTGACGCTGACGCTCCTCCTCGCGCTGCTGTCGGCGATAGCGCTGGCCTTTCTCCTCTCGCGGCGTTTGTCCAGTCCCCTCTCGGTGCTTGCCGAGGGCACTCAAGCTGTCGCGCGGGGCGACTTCTCGCGTCGCGCGCAGGTCACGAGCCGGGACGAGCTGGGCATACTCACAAGCTCGTTCAACAGCATGACCGAGCAGCTCGGCGAGGCGCAGCGTGCCGCTCAGCTCAATCAGGCGCAGCTGGAGACCGCCAAGGCCTATCTGGAGAGCATTCTCGCCAATCTGTCCGCGGGCGTGCTGGTCTTCGACGAGGAACTGGCGCTGCGGATCGCAAACAGCGGCGCGGGGCGCATTCTGCACGAGAACCTGGCGTCCCTTGCGGGCCTCACGCTCGCCGACTGGCCGGTGCTCCCGGAGTTCGCCCGGACCCTGCGCTCGGAACTCGCCGAGCACAGGGAGGTGCCCTGGCAGCAGCAGATCGAGATGCGCGACCGGGGCGCGGTGATCCTGGTGAGGGGCTCGCCGCTACCCGCCGCCGGAGGCGGGGGTTATGTCGTCGTGTTCGACGACATAACCCAGTTGATCGCGGCGCAACGCGCGACGGCTTGGGGCGAAGTTGCGCGCAGGCTCGCGCACGAGATCAAGAATCCGCTCACGCCGATCCAGCTGGCGGCCGAGAGGCTCCAGGCGAAACTCATCGACAAGCTCGCCCCGGAGGCCGCCCGCGCTCTGGATCACGCCACCGAGACCATCGTCGCGCAGGTCACGGCGATGAAGAACATGGTGGACGAGTTCCGCGACTACGCCCGCACGCCGGCCCCCCAGCTCGGAGGGCTGGATTTGAACAGGCTGCTGGCCGAGGTTCTCGCCCTGTACGAGCAGTCGGGGACTCGCATACACGCGAGCCTCGGCAAGAACCTGCCGCTGGTGCGCGGCGACCCGGACCGTCTCCGGCAGGTCATTCACAACCTACTCCAGAATGCCCAGGACGCTCTGGCGGGGAACAGCGATCCGAAAATCGAGGTGACGACCGAGCTCGCCGGCGGACAGATATGGCTGCGAATCAGCGACAACGGATGCGGCTTCCCCGAGGCGATAATCAAGGGTGCCTTCGAGCCTTACGTCACGACCAAACCCAAGGGAACGGGCCTGGGACTCGCCATCGTCAAGCGGATCATCGACGAGCATCACGGAACGGTGACCATAGTGAACCGGGGGAGCAAGGACGGCGGGCGCGGCGCCGCAGTGCAGATTTCGCTGCCGCTCGCCGCGTAGATTGCGATGGCCCAGATACTCGTAGTGGACGACGAGGTCGGGATCCGGGAGCTCCTCTCGGAAATCCTCTCCGACGAGGGGCACACGGTGCAGCTGGCCGAAAATGCCACGGCTGCGCGCTCGCTGCGCGCTCGCGGAAGGCCGGACCTGGTTCTGCTCGACATCTGGATGCCCGACGCAGACGGCATCACGCTCCTCAAGGAGTGGGCGACCGCAGGGCATCTCAACATGCCGGTCATCATGATGTCGGGCCACGGCACGATCGACACAGCCGTGGAAGCGACACGCATCGGCGCGATGGATTTCCTGGAGAAGCCGATCGCGCTGCAGAAGCTGCTCGCGACCGTGAAGCGCGCGCTGAGGGCCGGCGAGTCGCGCGCGGCCATGCCGCTCAGCATCGCGAATTTCGGCCGCTCCGTCGTCATCACGGAGCTGAAGAAGCGCCTGTCGAAGATTTCCACCGCAACCGCCGCGGTATTGATGCGCGGCGAAAAGGGCGTGATGCCGGAACTGTACGCGCGCTACCTGCAGCAGCCCGGCACCCCTTGGTTCGACGGCGCCCACGCCCTCAACGATGCCTCCCAGGATCTCCTGCAGCAGGTCTCGAGTGGAGTCTTGTTCATGGCCGAGCTCGCCGCGCTTTCGAAGAACCAGCAGAAGCACCTCGCGTTCGTCGTCGCGCGTGCCGAGAAGAGCAACGTGCGCCTGGTTTCGTTCACCGCCGAGGAGCCCAAGCGCCTCGTGGAAGTGGAGGGATTCGACCCGGCGTTGATGCAGTCGCTTTCGGGAATCGTCATCGCCCTTCCCGCTCTGCGCGAGCATCCCGAGGACATCCCGGAGATCGCGGCGCTTATGCTCGCCCAGCTCGTGGAAACGCGTTTCTGCCCGCCGCGGATCTTCTCGACGGGCGCCTTGAACGTCCTGCGCTATTTCGCCTGGCCGGGCAATCTCGAGGATCTTGCCGCCGCGGTGCGCACGCTCGCGCTCACGAGCCTGGAGGAGGAGATAGGAGTGGGCGACGCGGAGCGGGTGCTGCCGCAGTTCGCTCGACGCGCAGCCGAGCCCGAGGTTTCCTTCGACCTGCCCCTACGCGAAGCTCGCGAGGCGTTCGAGCGGACTTACTTCGAACATCATCTGGCACAGGCGAACGGATCGATTGCGCGCCTGGCCGAGCGCAGCGGCCTCGAGCGAACGCATCTATACCGAAAGCTCAAGGCGCTCGGCATTCTCGCCCGGCGAAAGGACGAGTGACG
>Ga0335084_10000782_pt1 | contig 28110 bp, 27 predicted proteins | sample Lox_Sample_44_FD_206721 | JGI IMG/M metagenome (GOLD analysis project Ga0335084, IMG submission 206721) | Soil microbial communities from Loxahatchee National Wildlife Refuge, Florida, United States - Lox_Sample_4.4 | ecosystem: Environmental > Terrestrial > Soil > Wetlands | place: USA... | reverse complement strand
CCGCGCGCGACGGGAGCGGGAGGGCGGGCATCGACGCGAGCGCGCCCAGGGCGGACACGAGAAAGCGCCTCCGAGACGTGGGTTCATCCATGGCAGGAGGTCTTTCCTCAACACTAGCGTGAAGAGCAAAAAAATGAGGCGGAGAGTCGGGCTGGCCGACGTGCGATGATCGTACGCGTGCTGGCCCTTCTTCTCCTCCTGTTGTTGCCCGGTGCCGCGTGGGCGCAAGGGCCGCGGGCGCACGAGCCGGAGCAGTCTCGTCCCTGGGCCGTCTACTTTTCCCCCGACGACGGCGCGCAGGCGGTGGTCGAGGCGCTCGGGCGCGCTCGGAAGAGCGTGCGCGTCCAGACCCTCGCGATGCGCTCGCCGCAGATCACGCGAGCGCTGGTCGACGCCCACCAGCGTGGCGTCACCGTCGAGGTCATCCTGGTCGGCAGACCGGCGAAGGGCCGCCCCCCGGCTGGCCCACTCGCGCAGGCCGGGATCGCGGTGCTGATCGACAAGGTCCACGCGTCCGCCGGGAGCAGCGTGATGGTGATCGACCGTCAGGTCGTCCTCACCGGGAGCTTCGGCTTCGCGCCGGTCGCCGACCGGCCGGGCGCGGAGGACCTGCTCGTGATCAGCGATCCCACGCTGGCCGCGCGCTACGGCGAGAACTGGCAGGCCCACGCCGCGCACTCGGTGCGGTCGTCCGTTCAGTAGCGACGTCCGGCTCGGCGTCACCGTTCTGGCTCTCGCACTGTCGGTACCGATGCTGCTCGATGCAACGATCGCCGCGCCCGCGCCGCGCTACGTCCGCGAGGCGCAGCGCGCGCTGCGCGACCTCGGCTATCGGCCCGGCCCGGGGGACGGCGTCGTGGGGGCGGCAGACCAAGGAGGCCCTGGTGAAGTATCAGCGGTCCCAGAAGATCGCGGTGACGGGTCGCCTGGATTCGGAGACCATGGTGCGCCTCGACATCCAGAAGCGCCTGTTCCAGGGGCAAGCGCGCGCCCGGTAGCGCGAGGCCACCGGGCGCGCGGTCGGGACGCGGAGCGCCGGAGGGCTACGCCTCCACCCAGGGCGTCCAGAGCTGGAACCACTCCTCGGGCGGGTTGACGAAGCCCTTCACCTTCGGGCTCAGCACCACCAGGTTGAGGTCGTTGCAGATGGGGAAGAACGCGGCGTCCTCCTCCATGATGATCTTGTCGATCCGGCGGTAGACCGCGGCGCGCTTCTTCTCGTCGAGCTCGCCGCGCGCGGTGTCGAGGAGGGCGTCGACCTTGGGGTTGGCGTACCATCCGACGTTGACGCCCTTGTCGGGCTGGCGCGACGACCGCGCCACGATGTCGATCCAGAAGTTGGTGGTCATGCCCCAGGAGAGCTGATAGGCCCCGTGGCCGGGGCGCAGCCCCTGGAACATCTTCGACAGATAGGTGATCCAGTCGAAGGTCTCGAGGTTCACGCGGATGCCCACCTTGGCGAGGTCGCGCTGGATCCACTCCGCCATCGCCACCGGGATCATCTGGCCGGAGCCCGAGGTCGAGGTCCAGAACACGGTCTCGAAGCCGTTGCCGAGGCCCGCCTCCTTGAGAAGGGCTTTGGCCTTCTCCGGGTCGTAGGAGTAGGGCTTGTACTTGGGATCGTAGGCCGCGGTGGCGGGGGAGATCATGCTCCATGCCGGGCGCGCGGTGCCGCGCAGCAGCTCCTTGCACATCTTCTCCTTGTCCACCGCCATCTGCAGGGCCTTGCGGACGCGCACGTCCTTGAACTTCTCGTCCTTCATGTTCAGATGCCAGTACCAGATGTGGGGCGCATTGGACTGCAGCACCTGGAACTTGTCCTTCTTGAGGGCCTCCACCTCGTCGGGCGGCGGAGCGAGGATGAAGTCCACCTCGCCGGTCCGCAGGGCGGCCACGCGGGCCGCCGGGTCGTCGAGGCGCCGGAACACCAGCTTGTCCACATTGGCCTGCGGGCCCCAGTACTCCTTGAACCGCTCGAGCACGATGCGGTCGCCCGGCACGTTCTCCACGAACTTGAAGGGGCCGGTCCCGACCGGGGCGTCCGCGAACTTCTCGTTGCCCGTCTTCTTGACCTGCGCCGGGCTGATCATCATCGGCTCGCCCCAGCTCTGCAGCGTCATGCGCTCCCACTCAGCATAGGGCTTGCTGAACGTCATCTTGAGCGTGTAGTCGTCGACCGCCTCGACCCCGGTGATGTACTCCACCACGTAGTTGGTGTAGCTGTTGGCCCGCGGGTAGAACTGCGGCGCGTCCTTCTTGAACATGCGCTCCCAGGAGAAGACGGCGGCCTGAGCGTTGAACGGGCTGCCGTCGTGGAACTTCACGCCCTTGCGGAGCTTGAACGTCCGGGTGAGGCCGTCCTTGGAGATCGTGTAGGACTCCGCGAGCTTCGGGATCACCTTCGGGATCGCCACGTCGGACTTCGTCAGATCCTCAGCGAGCAGGCCCTCGAACATCTGGAAGGTCACGCGATACGTCAGCCAGCAGCCGGTGGCCTGCGGGTCCAGGATGTCGGAGGGGCCCTCCATGCCGTAGACGAGCGTGCCGCCCTTCCTGGGAGCCTGGGCCCGCGTGCGCTTCGGCACGGCCAGGGCGCCGGCGGCACCCGCGGCGCCGGCGGCGGCGGTGCGGAGGAAGTCGCGGCGGCTCACCTCGGGGAACATCCGCATCATGAGGTCGATCTTCTCGGCGTCCATGACTCTTCTCCTTGGGCTCGACCGGGGGGTCATCGGCGCGCGCGTGGGTCGAGGGCCTCGCGCAGGCCGTCTCCGATGAAGTTGAACGCCAGCGCTGCCACGACGATCACGATGCCCGGGATGGTGGCCACGTGCGCGGCCCGGTACAGCACCAGGCGGCCGTTGCCCACCATGACGCCCCAGTCCGGGGTGGGCGGCTGCACTCCCAGGCCGAGGAAGCTCAGGCCGGCCGAGGCCACGATCATCATGCCGACCAGGGTGCTGGTGTAGACCAGCAGGGGCGGCAGCACGTTGGGCAGGAGATGCCGGCCGATCAGGCGGCGGCGGCTTGCGCCCAGGGCGCGGGCGGCCTCCACGAACTCGAGCGGCTTCACGGAGAGGGTGGCGGTCCGGACCACGCGTGTGCTGTACGGCACCAGCACCACGGCCAGCGCGAACATCTGGTTCTGCATGCCGGGGCCGATGACGCCGACGATCGCGATGGCGAGGAGCACGAGTGGGAAGGCGAAGAACACATCGAGGGCCCGCATGACCAGGTGGTCGGTCGCGCCCCCGACGTAGCCGGCGAGAAGCCCGAGCGCGAGCGCCACGAGGCCGGCGGCCACCGTGGGCAGGATGCCGACCAGCAGCGAGGCGCGGCCGCCCCAGATCAGCCGGCTCAGGATGTCGCGGCCTTGCTCGTCGGTGCCGAGCAGGTGACCGGCCGTGCCGATGGGCGCGAGCCGCTCCGCCGCCCCCGAGGTCAGCGGATCCCACGGGCTGATCAGCGGCGCCGCGAGCGCGGCCCCGCCCGCGATCGCGACGATGGTGAGGCCGAGCACCGCCTGGCGGTCGCGGAAGAACACCCGCAGAAAGCTGCCGAGCGCGGTCGGGTCGCGGCGAGCGCGGGCCTCCCGGGGCTTCACCACCAGCGCGGAGGTCGTGGTCGCCACGCTCAGGCCGGCCGCGAGCGCGGATCGAGGTAGAGGTTCAGCAGGTCCACCACGAGGTTCACGAGGACGAACGCCAGCGCGATGAAGAGCGCCGCGCCCTGGACCACCTGCACGTCGCGCGCGATGACCGAGGAGACGAGCTGGCGGCCGAGGCCGGGCCAGCCGAAGACCTCCTCGGTGAAGACCGCGCCGCCGAGCAGGTAGCCGAGCTGGAGACCGGAGATGGTCAGGATCGGCGGCCACGCCACCCGGAGCGCGTGCAGGCCCAGGACCGCGCGCTCGGAGAGGCCCTTCGACCGCGCTACCGTGATGTAGTCCTGCCCCAGGATCTCGAGCACGGAGGCGCGCGTCATGCGCGCGATGATGGCCCCGGGCGCGGCGGCGGTGGCGATGGCGGGCATGATCAGGTGCGCGAGCAGGTCCTCGAGGCCGCCGGGCCCGCGGGTCGAGTACATGCCGAGGCTCGGTAACCAGCGCAGGTCGATGGCGAAGAACACGATCAGCACGAGGCCCAGCCAGAAGGGCGGCATGTTGCCGACCACGAGCGAGGCGCCCATCGTGGCGCGGTCCACCAGCGTCTGCTGGCGGGATGCGGCCAGCACCCCGATCGCCACGCCGCCCACCACGGCCAGGACGAAGCTCGCGCCGGCCAGGATCAGGGTGTTGCCGAACTTGGGCAGCAGCAGCTCCACCACCGGCTTGTGCACGATCGGCGAGAGCCCGAGGTCGCCGTGCAGGGCGCGCCAGAGCCACTTGCCGTACTGCACGTACACCGCCTGGTCGAGGCCCAGGGCGTGGCGGAGCTGAGCGAGCGATTGGTCGGTGGCCATCGGGCCGAGCAGGGCGCGCGCCACGTCGCCCGGGATCAGCTTCATGGTGAGGAAGATCAGCACCGAGATGCCGAACAGGACGGGGACCAGCCCGAGCAGCCGCTGAAGGATGTAGATGATCATGGGGGGCCGATCACGCGGGCCGCCCCGGCGGCCCGATGCGCGCGCGCAGGAGCTCGCAGTAGGCGGCGGCCTGCTCGGCGAAGCGCGTCTCGAAGAACTCGTCGACCGTGCGGCTCAGGATCGCGTCGGCGTCGGTGCGGATCGGCAGCGGGCTCCGGCTCCGCAGGGTGTTCACCGCGAGCGTCTTGAGCGGGGCCGCGATGTCGTAGTCGAGCGTGAGATGTACGCGCACCCCCGCGTCGGCCGGCTCGAGCCACCAGCGCCCGGTGATCGTCACGAGCTCGCCGCGCAGCGTGAAGCGTCGCGCGCGCCGGCCGTTCTTGCCCGCGCGGCCGACCGTGAGGCTGACCGCCTGCTCCTTCCGGTCCACGATGGGCAGCTCGAGCGCCTGGTCGAGCTTCGTCCCTGGACGGGCGCCCGCGCGCGGGGCGACGCCGGGGAAGTAGAAGTACGTATCTCGCCGGCCGAGCGCCACCCACGCGTCGTCCGGGGAGCACGACAGGGACGTCTCGACGGTGACGGTGACCATCGCTCTCCAGAAAGTCCACTGGCCCGATCGGCGCCGGCTCTTGCCTCGGTGATTGGCACGCCACGCCGCGGGCCGGGCCAACTATAGTCCATGGCATGATGCACCCGCAACCGGGCGCCGGGGCAATGTGCTTCGCCATACTTCGTTGCGGCCGGCCCGCCAACCCTCGACGTACACCCACGTACGCCTCGGGCTGCCGGGCCGGCCGCGCCTCGTCTGGCTCGCACCTTGCCCCAGCGCCGGCGGCCAAACTGCCCACTACAAGATGCCGACCGGAGGAGGACGTTCATGTTGAGGCGACCAGACGTCGATGAGGTGATGGAGTACGGCCGGGCCCTGGGGTTCGATCTCACCCCGACCGAGGCGCGCATGATCCAGGCGCGCATGATGAACACCGTCGCCGCGCTCGAGGCCTTCGACGAGCTGCGCGTGGAGGAGCGGCGCCCGCCGCGCACCTTCACGGATCGCGACCCGGGGGGACGGCCTTCGGAGGAGGAGGACCCGCTGGGCGCCTTCATCACGAAGTGCCGGGTGAGGGGTGCCGACTCGGGCCCACTGCGCGGCAAGACCGTCGCGCTCAAGGATCACATCGCGCTCGCCGGCGTCCCGCTCACGTTCAGCTCGCACATGATGGATGGCTACGTCCCCGACTTCGACGCCACCGTGGTCACCCGGCTGCTCGCGGCCGGCGCCACCATCGTGGGCAAGCTCAAGATGGAGGAATTCTCGTGGGGCGGGCCCGGCCTCTCCGGAGTGGGCGACTACGGGCGCCCGCTCAACCCGCACAATCGCGAGCACGTCACCGGCGGGTCGTCGTCGGGATCGGCCGCGGCGGTGGCGGGCCGGATGGTCGACGTCGCGCTGGGAGGCGACCAGGGCGGCTCGATCCGGCTACCCGCCGCGTGGTGCGGTATCGTCGGGCTCATGCCGACGCACGGGCTGGTGCCGCACTCCGGGGTCTTCGGGCTCGAGCCCACCATCGACTACGTGGGGCCGATGGCGCGGACGGTGGAGGACATCGCGGTGTCGCTCCAGTGCCTGGCCGGGCGTGACGGGCTCGATCCGCGTCAGGCCGAAGTGCCGGCGACGCTGCCCCGCTATACGGACGCGCTCGAGCGCGGGGTCAAGGGCCTCCGTATCGGCCTCCTGGAAGAGGGCTTCGGCGTGCCGGGCGGCGACCGGGCGGTCGACGAGGCGGTCACCGACGCGGTGGGTACGCTCGAGCGCGCGGGCGCGCGCGTGACGCGGGTGTCGGTACCGCTGCACACCCGGGCGCTCCCCGCCCTGCTGCCGATCTACCTCGAGGGCGGCAAGCGGATGTACGACACCCACTTCGGCGGTTCGTTCGCCAAGACGTACTATCCGTCCTCGCTGATCTCGATCTTCGGACGGCTCAAGGAGAGCCACGCGCGGGAGTTCTCGCCGAACCTCAAGCTCAACCTGTTGCAGGGCTACTACCTGCAGCGCAACTACGGCGGCCGCCTCTACGCCAAGGCGCAGAACGTGCGGCCGACCTTCGTGGCCCAGTACGACCGCGTCTTCCGCGACGTCGACGTGCTGGCCATGCCCACGATCCCGATGACCGCGCCCCGCTGGCAGGCGCCGCGCGACTACGAGGACGCACTCGAGCGGACCATGCTGGGCGGCACGCGGAGCCTCGATCTGGGCCCGGTCATCGCCAACACGTGCCCGTTCAACTACACGGGCCACCCCGCGATCAGCGTGCCGTGCGCCAAGCTCGGCGGCATGCCGGTGGGACTGATGCTGGTGGCGCCGTACTTCCGCGAGGACGCGCTGCTACAGGCGGCCACCGCGTATCAGCGGGCGGTGGACTGGGACGCGCTTCTGAGCCCGGACCCACCGCGGGCGTGATCGACGCGGTCGAGGCGCGCGCCGCGCGCACGGTCACGCCCGTGGCGAGCGGCGCCATGGTGTGGCGAGGCTGGGGCGGGGGGTCGCCGCTCGTGTTGCTCCACGGAGCGAGCGGCTCCTGGACGCACTGGATCCGCAACGTGCTCCCGCTCGCCGAGCACTTCCAGGTGCTGGCTCCCGACATGCCGGGCTACGGCGAGTCGGACGCCCCACCTGAGCCCCACACCGCCGACGGGCTGGCCGAGCTGGTGGCGGCCGGGATCGACCGGATGCTGCCGCCGCCGGCCGTCTTCGACGTGGCCGGCTTCTCGTTCGGGGCCATCGTGGGCGGCCTGCTGGCGGCGCGGCTCGGCGGGAGGGTCCGGACGCTGGTGCTGCTGGGCCCGGGTGGGCTCGGCCTGCCGCCGGCGCCCCCGAGGGCGCTGCTCCGGCTGGAGCCCACGATGGGCCCCGAAGCGATCCGGCACGTGCACCGCGAGAACCTGCGCGCGTTGATGGTCGCCCGTCCGGAGAGCGCCGACGATCTCGCGGTGACGATCCAGATCGACAACGTGCGCCGCGCGCGCTTCAAGTCGGGGGCGATCCCGGTCTCGGATGTCCTGCGCCGGGCGCTCCCCGCCATCCGTGCGCGCCTGGCCGGTATCTGGGGCGGCCGCGACGCCTTCACCAGCCACCACCTGGAGGAGAGCCGGCGGGTGTTGACCGCCATCCACCCGGAGCTCGACATGCGGGTGATCGAGACCGCCGGGCACTGGGTCAACTACGAGGCGGCCGACCGGGTGAACGACCTGCTCGTCGAGCTCCTGACCGGGCGGGCGCGATGAAGGCCGGTGCGCTCCCGCCTCAGCGCCCCCGAAACTGCGGCCTCCGCTTCTCGGAGAACGCCTTCACGCCCTCCTGGTAGTCCTGGCTGTTGAAGCAGTCCGCGATCAGGCGGTCGAGCATCGCGAGGTCGCGGTCGGCGGACGGCCGCACCAGCTGCTCCACGCTGGCCTTGGCGGAGCGCAGGGTGAGCGGGGCGTTGCGCGACATCATCAGCGCGTAGTCGCGGGTGAAGCGCTCGAGGTCCGCCTTCGGCACCACCTGGTTGACCAGGCCCATGCGCAGGGCGTCCTGGGCGCTGAAGTCGGTGCGGGCGGTGAAGAAGAGCTCCTTGGTGTAGGCCGGGCCGATCAGCGACATGAGCTTCTCCATGCCGCGGTAGTGATAGCCCAGGCCCAGCCGCGCGGCCGGGATGCCGAAGCGCGCATCGTCGGCCGCGATCCGCAGGTCGCACGTGATCGCGATCGAGACGCCGCCGCCGATGCAGAAGCCGTGGATCATCGCGAGCAGCGGCTTGCGCAGGTTGGTGAGCGACTCCGACCCCGCGCCGGAGATGCGCCGGTACTCCTCCTCGTCGGCCGCGTTGCGCCGGCGGTCCTTGAACTGGGAGATGTCGGCCCCCGCCACGAAGGCCGCCTCCCCGGCGCCGCGCAGGATCACGACCCGGATGGAGTCGTCGGCCGAGAGGTCGGCCACGTACTCGGGCATGCGCTGCCACATCTCCTGGCTCACCGCGTTGCGCTTTTCCGGCTGGTTGAACGTGATCCAGCCGATGGGGCCGTCCTTCTGGAGCAGCAGCTTCTCGGTCGTCGCGGTCTCGGTCATCGCGGTCTCCTGGGTACGGGGTTGCCGGCGGAGACTGGTGTATCCCGTCCGCTCGCCCCGCGCAAGTGCGGTATGCTCTGGGGCCGGCACCGCATGACGAGCCGGCCCCGCTACCAGGACGCGCGCCAGGCCTTTCGCTGGGAGGCGAGCGCCCGCGCCCTCGGCTGGACTCCGGGCGAGCCGGTGGACCTGGGGCGCACCATTGTCGATCGCCACGCCGGCGCCGCCCGCCCCGCGCTGCGCTGGCTCGGCCGGCACGGCGAAACCCGGACCTACACCTTCGACGAGCTCGCCCGGCTGACCGCCCGGTTCGCCAACGTGCTGCGCGCGCAGGGAATCGGCCCCGGCGACCGGGTCGCCGGCTTCATGCCCCGCGTTCCCGAGATGCTGATCGCGATGATCGGGACGTGGAAGGCGGGCGCGGTCTACGTGCCGATCTTCACAGGATTCGGTTCCGACGCCATCGACTTCCGCGTGCACCACAGCGGCGCCAACGCCCTCTGCACGCACCGGGAGCATCGCGCGCGCCTGCCCGCGACGCTGCCGGCGGCCACGCGCGTGATCACGGTGGCGGGCGACGACGGCCCCGCCACCGGCGACGTGGATTTCTGGCGCGCGATGCGCGAGCAGCCCGAGGCCGCGATCCCGACGACCTACCAGCGAAAAGACGCGGCCGTGCTGCTCTACACCTCGGGCTCGACCGGCCCGCCGAAGGGGGTGAAGATCGCCGCCAACTTCTTGATGGCGATCCATCCACATCTCGTGTTCGGCGCCGACCTCCGGCCCGACGACGTCTTCTGGCCGACCGGCGATCCGGGCTGGGGCTACGGGCTCGTGTGCTACATGGGCGCGCTCGCGCTCGGGGTGCCGGTTCTCTCTCACGAGACCGCCCCGACCGCCGAGTACTGCCTGGCCCAGCTCCGCGCGCAGCAGGTGACCAACCTCGCGACCACCCCGACCCTCCTGCGAGGGGTGATGGCGCTCGGGGCCGCCGCGCGGGGCGGCCCCCTCCGGCTTCGCACCGCGAGCAGCTGCGGGGAGCCGTTGAACGCGCAGGTGGTGAGCTTCTTCCAGGAGCACTGGGGCGTCACCGTCCGCGACCAGTACGGCTCGAGCGAGCTCGGCCTGCCGATCGGCAACTTCGGGCCGATCGAGATGACGGTCAAGCCGGGCTCGATGGGCCTGCCGCTGCCCGGCTGCGCGATGGCGGTCGTGGACGACGAGGGCCGCGAGGTCGCACCGGACGTGGTCGGCCACGTCGGGATGAAGCCGCACCCGGAGGGCTACTACTCGCTCGGCTACTGGAACGACGCCGAGCGGGACCGCGAGGGGTACCGCGGCGAGTGGCTGACCTGCGGCGACCTGGCCCGCCGAGACGCCGACGGCTACTTCTGGTTCGAGGGTCGCGCCGACGACGTGATCAAGAGCTCCGGCTACCGGATCGGCCCCTTCGAGGTGGAGAGCGCGATCCTCAAGCACGAGGCGGTCGCGGAGGCCGCGGTGGTGGGCAAGCCCGATCCGCTGCGGGGCCAGATCGTGAAGGCATTCGTCGTGCTCAAGCCAGGCCGCGCGGTGCGCGGTGGGCTCGAGACCGAGATCGTCGACGTGGTGAAGACGCACCTGGGCTGGCACCAGTACCCGCGCGAGATCGAGTTCCTCGCCGAGCTGCCGAAGACCGAGACCGGGAAGATCCAGCGCTTCCTGCTGCGGGGGCGGTGACGCCGCCGCTCTCCGAGGAGAATGCGATGCCACCGTACGAGGTGATCACCGGCCCGAGCCCGTGGCCGGCCCGCTACACGTTCTCGCCCGCGGTGCGGGCGGGCAATCTGCTCTTCATCTCGGGAATGACCGCGGGGGACGAGTCCGGCCGGATCGTCGGGCCAGGCGACATCGTGGCCCAGACCCGCTACATCTTCCAGAAGCTGGGCAAGCTCCTGGGAGCAGCGGGGGCCGGCTTCGAGCACATCGTGCAGACCACGGAGTACGTCACGACCACCGAGAACTACGCCAAGACCGCGGCGGTGCGCCGCGAGTTCTTCAAGGAGCGCTTCCCCACCGCCACCGGCGTGATCGTCGCCGGCCTGCTGCGCGAGGGTGCGCTGATCGAGATCTCCGCCGTCGCCGTCCTCCCCGAGTGAGGGGGCGAGAAGAGGAGAAGATCCCATGGCCGACACGCGATTGATGGACCAGGCCTTCCAGCGCATCATGCGGAGCCTCGTCGACACCGGGAGCGCACCCCACTACGCGGAGCTGGCCCGCGCCCTCGCTCTCCCCGCCGAGGAGGGGCGGTCGCTGCTGCGCGACGTCATGGCCGCCTACCCGATCGGCTGGCTGCATCCCGAGACCGACTACATCGCGTCGTTCCCCCCGCTGAACAGCCTGCCCACCCAGTACCGGATCACGGTGCGCGGCGAGCAGCGCTGGTTCGCCCAGTGCGGGTTCGAGGCCACCTCCGCGACCTGGCTCTTTCCCGGCCAGACCGTGCGCGTCGACGCGCCATGCCTCGACTGCGGAGACCCGGTGACGGTGGAGATGCGCGACGGGCAGATCACGTGGGTGGATCCGCCCGGCGCGGTGGGACATCTGGCCTTCGGCTTCGGGGCGTCGCGCGGCCGGCCGTACTATCTCTGAACCGGCATGAACCTCTTCCGGTCGGAAGAGCACGCGCGCCGCTGGAGCCAGTTCCAGCCGAGATCCGAGGAAGGGTTCATCACGCTGGCGGAGCTGGCCGGGTTCTTCGGCACCGAGAGCCGCCGGCACATGCTGGACGGCGACTATCTCTCCACCTGGTACCCGCGGAGAGGAGCGGAGCGCCGCACGTATCTCGAGGGGATCGGCAAGACGTCGCCGTTCTGGATGGGAACCCCGGACCCGCCCGAGCGCTGATCGGGACGGGCCGGGGCCGCTGCTTCGCGGGTCGGTCGCGGCTAGCTGGCCGGGACGAGGAGCTTCGCGCACTCAGCCGCGACACGGCTGTCCGCTTTCTTCTCCGCAGATCGGCGCCAGCCGGGTCACCACCGCGTCGGCCCCCGCCGCCTCCGCCATGCTCCGCGCGGTGCCGCCGGTCACCCAGCCACCCCAGGTGAAGCCGAGAATCATCGTGACGACCGCCGAGGCGACACAGGCCCAGAACACCGCCGTCTTGGTCGGTCGCGCGGCACCCCAGCGCTGACCGAGACTGACCTTCTGCGCAGACTGCTCCATGACTTTTTCTCCCGCACGCGATTTGAAAGGCGACAAGGGGGACGACGAGCGAGGACCCGAGAGGACGACGAGCGCGCCAGTGCTCGTGAGACTCTTCCGCGAAGAGGGCTCGAGTAAACGGGAAAGTGGTGCGGTATGCTCGGGGACCGGCGGCGCGCCGCCCGCGGTCTCGTCGAGAGCCGCCGCCCACAAAGGAGCCCGCTCATGAAGGCGATTCGCGTTTCCGAGTACGGCGGTCCCGCGGTCCTCAAGCTCGAGGAGGTGCCCACGCCCCAGCCCGGCCCGGGCCAGGTGCTCGTGCGCAACCACGCGGTCGGGATCAACCCGGTGGACACCTACTTGCGCTCGAACACCGACAACCGCGGACCCAAGCTGCCCTACACACCGGGTGGTGATACCGGGGGCGTGGTGGAGTCGGTGGCCCCGGGCGTCACCGCAGTGAAGGCGGGCGACCGCGTCTACGTGGGCGGCACCGTCTCCGGCGCCTACGCGGAGTACTCGCTCTGCGAGCAGAGCCAGGTGCACCCGCTACCCGCCAATGCGAGCTTCGCGCAGGGTGCGGCCATGAACGTCCCCTATGCGACGGCGTTTCACGCGCTCTTCAACCGCGCGCACGGCGAGGCGGGCGAGACCGTGCTGGTGCACGGGGCCTCGGGGGGCGTCGGCATCGGCGCGGTGCAGCTCGCGCGGGCGCGCGGCCTCACCGTCATCGGCACCGCGGGCACCGAGCGAGGGCGGAAGATGGTGTCGGAGCAGGGGGCCCATCACGTGCTCGATCACAACGCCCCGGGCTATCTCGAGGAGTGCGTACGGCTCACCGGCGGGCGCGGGCCCGACATCATCATGGAGATGCTGGCCAACGTGAATCTGCAGAAGGACCTCGGGATCATCGCGATGCGCGGGCGCATCGTGGTGATCGGCAACCGCGGCATGGTGGAGATCAACGCGCGGCTGGCCATGAACCGAGACGCGGCGATCCTGGGCATGGCGCTCAACCACGCCACCCCGGCCCAGCACGCCGGCATCCACGCCGCGCTGGTGGAGGGCCTGCGGAATGGCTCGCTGCGCCCGGTGATCGCGCAGGAGCTGCCGCTGGCCCAGGCCGCGCGCAGCCACGAGGCGGTCATGGAGGCCGGCCACCACGGCAAGATCGTGCTGGTGCCGTGAGGCGCTAGACGAATTCCGCGCGCACGGGGCCGACCGGGTCGAAGCGGGCCTCGATCCGGTCGCCCCGCCCGATCGGGTACTGGCGGGTGAAGGAGCCCGACATCACCTTCATGCCCGCCTCGAGGGCCAGGCCGAACTCGGCGAGCTTGTTGGCGAGCCACGCGATCGAGGCGGCCGGCGTGCCGAGGACCTCGCGTCCGAGCGCGCGCTCCGCGACGGTGCCGTTGACGGTGAGCTCGAGCGCCACCGTGGCCAGGTCGAAGCCGGACGGCACCGGGGCGGCGCCACCCGTCACGTAGGCCCGCTGCTGGGCGTTGTCGGCGAGGCTCACGTTGAGGTCGGCCGAGAAGTCACCGCGCTTCTCGATGATCTCGAAGGCGGGTGCCATCGCGGAGAGCGCGGCCTGAGCCCTTTCCGGGGCGACACCGGGACCTCGAAGCGTCGTGCCCACCGTGAGGCACAGCTCGTTCTCGAAGCCGGGATTGATCAGGTCGGCGAACTGGAAGCGGGTGCCGCTCGGCTTCTCGCCGCTGGCGAGCAGGAAACCCAGCACCGGCTCGTGCACGTTCTGCTGGATCTGCATGGCCTTGGACGTGAGCCCGACCTTCCAGCCGGCCTGGCGCTCGCCGGCCTGCACGTGGCGCGCGAGCACGCCGAGCTGCACGCGGTACGCCTCCTCGCGGCTCAGCCGCTTCATCCATCCGGGGGACGGTGCGGTGCGGTTGCGGGCGCAGGTCCAGAACGCATCGGTGGCCTCGTCGACAGTGCTCATGGGTCTCCTCGGCGTACCTCGCAGAGATACGAGCGCAGCGCGACCGTCCCGCTGATCGGGTCGACGGTGTCCGGATCGATCAGGTTGTTGTAGTTGCTGCTGGCCGGGCCGTCGGCGTCGTACCCGCCGAGCCCGAGCGGCTCGCAAGCCTGCCACCAGCCGAACTGCGAGCACACCACGTCGGGCGCAAGGCTCGAGTTGAGGCGGGCCCGCGCCCGCATGGTGGCCTGCGGCGTCTCGACGACCACCCAGTCGTCGCCCGTGATGCCGCGGGCCGCCGCCGCGTCGGGATGCAGCTCCACGAGCGGGTCCTGACTGTGCCGGCGCAGCCGCGGCAGGCTCCGGTGCTGGCTGTGGCAGAACTGCACGACCTTGGCGGTGGTGAGGTGCAGGGGGAAGCGGCTGGCGAGATCGGGGCGGCTCCGCGGGCTCGCGGCCGGCTCGACGTACTCGGGCAGCGGCGCCTGTCCGTGCTCGAGCAGCTCCGCCGAGTAGATCTCCACCCGGCGGCTCGGAGTGGCGAAGCCGACCGGCGTGTCCGCGTCGTTGGTGTCGGCGTAGCGCCGGTAGCGCGACGGGGTCTCGGTGCGCACGCCCCCCGGGCTCGCGCGCAGCTGTTCGAGGGTGACGCCGGTCGGCTCCAGCAAGAAGCGGCGGCCCGCGTCCTCGTCGCCGCCGAAGAGCTGGTCGCCGAGGCCCAGCCGCTTCGCCAGCTCGCACGCGATCCAGGTGTCCGAGCGCGCCTCACCGCGCGGGGCCAGCACCTGGCGCCTCAGCTGCACGTGTCGCTCCCCGTCCTGCGTCGGGCCGAAGCCCACCTGGAGGCCCTCGCGCTCCCACGCCGTCGACACCGGCAGCACCACATCGGCGAGGGCTGCCGTCGGGGTCAGGAAGAGATCGGCGTAGACGAGGAAGTCAAGGCCGGTGAGCGCGGCGCGCGCGACGCTGGCCCCCGGGGCCGACAGCAGGAGGTTCGTCCCGAAGCCCACCATGCCGCGCACCGGGTAGGGCGTGCCGTGGAGCATGGCGCGGTACACGTCGGCCGCGGTGGCCCAGCCCTGGCGCGCGGGGCCGAGCGGTCGCTCGGCGAGGCCGAGGGCCTTCGCGCGCTGCGCGTCCGAGAAGAGCGCCAGCGGGGCGAGGTTGTTGACGGGCGGGCGGCTCGGCCGCACGTTGCCGCCCGGCGCGTCGAAGCAGCCGGTCAGCGCGTAGAGCAGCGACAGCGCGCGCACCGTCTGGCTCGCGTTGGTGTGCTGCTCGAGCCCGGTCCAGTGAAAGTAGGACACCGGGCGGCGCTCCCAGAGGAGCCGGGCCGTCGCCACGATCTGCTCGGCGGGCACCCCGGTGATCTGGGCCACGCGCCCCGGCGGATACCGACGACAGAGCGTCGCGTAGGCCTCGAACGTGGGCCGGCAGGCGACCGGGCCCGAGCGCGTGGGGCAAGTCATGGGGCCCTCGAGCTGGGGCTCGGCGATGCGCTCGGTGAACCGGCCGGCGACCGGATCGTACGCGACCGCTTGCCCGGCGGCGCGGTCCCACGCCACGTGATGCGCGGGATCGCCGCTCCCCAGGTCGGCCGCGCTGAGGAGCTGCCCGGTGTCATCGCGTACGAGCAGCGGACCGTTGGTCCAGTCGCGCACGAAGTCGCGATCGTACCAGCCGCGGGCGAGCATGACCCCGGCCAGGCCGAGCGCGAGCGCGCCGTCGGTACCCGGTCGCACGCGTAGCCACTGATCGGCCCGGGCCGCGAGCCCGGCGTGCCGAGGATCCACCACGACGAGCGCGGCGCCCCGCGCGGTCGCCTCCGTGATCGCGGTCGCCTGGGCCAGGTAGGCGGTCGGCGGGTTGTGGCCCCACAGGAGCAGGCAGCCGGTGCGGTCGAAGTCGGGCGTGCCGATGTCGGTGCCGAAGGTGAACGCAGTGGCGAAGTCCCGGTGCCACGCGCACAGCTCCTCGCCCCACACTAGGTTGGGGCTGCCGAAGGCGCGGATCAGGCGGAGGACCCACAGGAAGCCGTCGGAGATCGCGGTCCCGGACGGCGTGGTGACCCCGAAGGCGACCGCCTCGGGCCCGTGGCGCTCGGCCACCGCCCGCATGCGCGCGGCCGTCCAGTCGAGGGCCTCCTCCCAGCCGATGCGCTCCCAGCCCGCGTCCGGGTCTGACTTCGGGCGCGTGCGCCGCATCGGATGGAGCAGGCGGTCGGGCGCGTAGACCAGCTCGGGCGCCGCGCGGCCCTTCACGCAGAGGCTGGCGCCGGTGGGGTGCGACGGGTCGGGCTCGACCGCGACCAGGCGCCCGTCCTCGACCACCGAGACGCAGCCGCAGCGGGAGCGGCACAGCGCGCAGTAGCCCTGGACCCGCTCGGCGGCCATCGTCGCCTTACGGTAGCAGGTCGGAGATCGCGATGCGCGAGAGCGGCGCGGACAGCGGGAACACCACGTCGACCGCGGTGAGGGTGCGCGTGCTCGCGTAGCGCCAGCCGTACGGGGCGCGGTCATCGACGACGGGCTCGCGATGGACCTCGAGCACCCGCGACACCAGGTTGACGATCCAGTAGTCCTCGACTCGTGCGCGGGCGTAGAGGCTCGCCTTCTCGCGGCGGTCGAAGGTCAGGCTGGACTCGGCCACCTCGACGATCAGCTCCGGGCGCGACGGCAGCGTCCGGTCGGCCTGGGCGAGACTGCCGCGGACCACCGAAACGTCGGGCTCCGGCTCGGACTCCTCGTCCAGCGCCACCGGCAGCTGGACGCGGACCCGGTAGCCGATGCCGAACGCCTTCTGGAGCGCGGCGGCGGTCATCTCGGCGCCGAAGGCGTGGGTGTCGCGCTGCCGGTCGCGGGCCACCAGGACCCCGCCGATCAGCTCCAGGCGCTCGTCCGGCGCGATCTCTCCGCGCTCGACGAGGCGCTCGTACTCCACGCGGCTGTAGCGGCGAGGGCCGACGTCGGTATCGTGCATGGAATCGCTCATGGCTGTCACTCCTGGCCGGAGACTATCGGAGACCTCTCGGCTTGACAAGCCCCGCCTCGGCGCATACACCTTGTCCCCGCAGCTCGAGGAGCTCATCATGCATCGACTGCCGCTCGCGGAGGTCAACGAGGGTGTCACGGCGATGCGCCGGGCGAGGTGGTCCGCGGGGTGCTCGGCTTCGACTCGGTGGTATCCTCGGCGGCATCCAGCGACAGGAGGCGGACCGAATGAACGGATCGGACGGACGCGAGATCTACCGGGTGCTGTGGCCGCGCGGGGCCAGGACGGTGCAAGCGACCGACGTCGCCCCGCGACTCTCAACGCTCGAGGGCAAGACCATCGGCCAGCTCTGGGACGATCTCTTCCGCGGCGACGAGATCTTCCCGATCCTCGAGGAGGAGCTCACCCGGCGTTTTCCCGCCGTCCGCTTCGTGCGCTACGACACCTTCGGCTCCACCCACGGCCGGGACGAGCAGCGGGTGCTGGCCGAGCTGCCGGGCAAGCTGAAGACGCTCCAGGTCGACGCGGTCATCTCGGGGATGGCCTGCTGAGGGAGCTGCACGCCCGCCGTGTTGCGGGCCAGTGCGGTGGCGGAGCGGGCGGGGGTGCCGACGGCCTCGCTGGTGTGCGAGGGCTTTCGCGGCCAGGCGGCCACCACCGCCACCGGCCTCGGGCTGCCCGGCTTGCCCACCGCGCTCGTGCCCGGGCACGTCGACGTGCAGAGCGTGGACGAGCTGCGGCGTAACGTGGCCGCGGTGACCGTCGACGCGGTGATCCGGAACCTCACGGAGGCACCGGCGCGGGCGGGCGGCGCGGTGGTCGAGCCCGCGCCCGCCGACGTCGTCTTCGAGGGTAACCTCGACGAGGTCAACCGCTTCTTCTACGAGAACGACTGGAGCGACGGCCTGCCCATCGTGCCGCCGACCGCCGAGCGGGTGGCCGAGTTCCTGCGCTTCAGCGACCGGCCCGGCGAGGCCGAGCTCGGCGTGCTCCTGCCGGACCGGCGGCGCGCCACCGTGTGGAACGTGGCGGTCAACGGCGTGATGGCCGGCTGCCGGCCAGAGTACATGCCGATCCTGGTGGCGCTGGTGGAGGCGATGGCCGACCCGCGCTACGGCGTCGAGCACAGCGGCAACACGCCGGGGGCCGAGACCCTCATCATCCTGAACGGGCCCCTCATCCGGGAGCTCGGCTTCAACTACGAGCAGGGCGCGCTGCGTGACGGCATCCAGGCCAACACCACCATCGGGCGGTTCTGGCGCCTCTATCTCCGGAACGTCGCGGGCTTTCTCCACCACCGGACCGACAAGGGCACGTTCGGCAACACCTGGCGTGTGGTGCTGGCCGAGAACGAGGACGTGCTGCGCCGGATCGGCTGGACCACCGTCGCGGAGGACGAGGGCGTGACGGCCGCCAACGCGGTCACGATCTCGCGCTACACCGGCGGCGGCGTCATCGCGTCGGTGTTCGGCAACACTCCGGAGCGGATGCTGCCGTACCTGGCCGATTCCATGGTGCGGAAGATCGGCTGGGAGCTGATGTTCACGGTGGGCATGGGAGTGGGGAGCCAGCGGCCCCTGCTGCTGCTGAGCCCGATCCTCGCCGAGACGCTCGCGCGGGGTGGCCTCGACAAGGCCGCGCTCCGGCAGCGGCTCTTCGAGCTCGTCCGCATGCCGGCCTGGCAGTTCGAGCGCTACATCGGCGACTGGACCAATCTCGTGCCGGGGCGACCGTCGCTCAGTGGGCTCGTGAAGGCCGGGCAGATCCCGGCGGTCTTCGCCGAGTCGGAGGATCCGGAGCGGTTGGTGCCGATCGTCTGCCGGGCGGAGGACCTGATGGTGGCGGTGAGCGGCGATCCGCTGCGCACCAACGCCTACGCGTTCGCCCACAACGGCATCCTCGGCTATCCGACCACGAAGCCGATCCGTCTCCCCGCGGAGTGGCCGCGTCTGCTCCGCGAGGCGCGGGGTCGCTAGGGCGCGCGAGCCCGGTCCGCGTGGACTCGCTCTGGGTGCTGCTGCCCGTGGGCCAGCGCGCCTCGGGCGAATGGATCGACGACACGCTGCGGGCCCGCGCCGAGGAGAAGGGCCTGCTCGCCCGCACCCCGCTCGCCGGCCGGTTCCCGCGGCAGCGCGTGGAGCTGATCCGCGGCGCCGACCCCACCGAGGAGATCAACCGCCTGTACCGGTTGCGCGGCTGGACCGACGGGCTGCCGATCGTGCCGCCGACGCTCGCTCGCGTCGAGGAGATGCTCGGCGCGGGCCCGCTCGAGCGCCACGCCTCGCTCGGCGAGATGGAGCCACTGGGCGGCGTGGCCACCGTCGAGAAGGTGGCGGCCAACGCGGTGATGGCGGGCTGCCGGCCAGACTACTTCCCGGTCGTGCTGGCCGCGGTGCAGGCCATCCTCGATCCCGCCTTCAATCTGCGCGGGGTGCAGACCACCGACGAGAACGTGGCCCCGCTGCTCATCGTCAACGGGCCGGTGGCGCGGCGCATCGGGTTGAACGCGGGCTGGGGCGCGCTCGGCCCGGGCTGGCCGGCCAACGCGACGATCGGTCGCGCGGTGCGCCTCGTGATGAACAACCTGGGCGGCGGCTGGCCCGGCGCGGTCTCCTTCGCGGGGCTCGGCCAGCCCGCGCGCTACAGCCTCTGCCTCGCGGAGCGCGAGGGCGACACGCCGTGGCCGCCGTTGCACGTGGAGCTCGGCTACCGGCCGGAGCAGAGCACGGTCACCGTGCTGAGGGCCGAGACCGTGATCAACGTGACCGGCGGGCTCGACGAGCTGGCGAGCGTGATCGGCTCCGCCGCCTCGCTCTTCGGCATCCTGCACAGCGGCAAGGCCGGCGTGATCCTCTCGCCATTCATCGCGCGCCGGCTGGCCGGGGACGGGCTCACGCGAGCCGATGTCCGCGGCGAGCTCTTCACGCGCGGTCGGCTTGCGGCCGAGACCTGGCGCCGGTCCTGGATCCACGGCACCGTGCGCCCGACCGACTGGCCGGAGTGGGCGCGCACGGCCGCTTCGCGGGAGGGCGCGATCCCCGCGGTGCGCGAGCCCGATGACATCACGCTCGTGGTGGCGGGCGCCGATCTCCCGATTCCCCAGCACGCCTACTGCCCGTCGTGGGGGTATCCCCCGTGTCGTGTCACGCGCGAGATCGCGCTGCCGACGGCGGGCGGGTAGGGCGAAGCCCCGGCCGGTGAACTTGCGCGCGGGTGCCTTCGGCGGTCCGGACGCGGTACCATGACCGGGCCATGACGACCCCTCGCGTCCCGACCCGTGCCCTGGCCGCCGACGTCGATCCGGTTCGATTCGAGGTCATCCGCAACGCGCTCCTCGCGATCACCGAGGAGATGGGGGCGACACTCCGGCGCGCCGCCTACTCGACGAACATCAAGACCCGCGGCGATTTCTCCTGCGCGTTCTTCGACCGCGACCTGCGGACGATCGCGCAGGCCTTCGCCCAGCCGTCGCACCTGGGCTCGCTCGCCCACATCGTGCCGCGGGCCATCGGCGCCTACGGGGCTGATCGCTTGGCCCCGGGCGACGGCATCCTCATCAACGACCCGTACCTGGGCGGCGTGCACCTGAACGACATCACCCTCATCACCCCCGTGTTCCACGAGGGCGCGCTCTTCGGCTACGTGGCGAACATCGCCCACCACGTGGACGTGGGCGGCGGCGCCCCGGGCAGCATCGGGGTGTCGAGCGAGATCTACCAGGAAGGGCTGGTCATCCCGCCGCTGCGCTTCGTGAAGGGCGGCCAGATCGACCAAGACATCTTCGCCCTGATCCGCTCGAACTTCCGGGGCACCCGCGAGATCTCGGGCGACTTCCGAGCCCAGACGGCGGCGAACCGGCTGGGCGCGCAGCGGATCGAGGCGCTGGTGGCGCAGCACGGCGCCGCCACCCTGGCCCACTACCTGGACGAGCTCCTGCGCTACACGGAGCGGCGCACGCGGGCGGCCTTCGCCGAGTTCCCCGACGGACGCTTCGCCGCCGACATGCTCATGGACGGCGACGGCGTCACCGACGAGCCGGTGAAGCTCGCGGCCATCGTCACCATCGAGCAGGGCCGGCTATCCGTCGATCTCACGGGCTGCGACGACCAGCGCAAGTCGCCCACCAACGCGACGTCGTCGCAGACCTACTCGGGCGTGGTGTACGTGCTCAAGTGCCTCATCGATCCGGACATCCCGGTGAACGACGGCTTCTACCGCCTGATCGACATCCGGAGCCGGCCCGGCTCGGTCGTTCACGCGCGGCATCCCGCGGCGGTGGCCGCGGGCTGGGAGATCGCCATGCAGCTCTGCGACCTGCTGTTCAAGGCCTTCGCCCCCGCGCTGCCCGATCGCGTGGTCGCGGGCACGAAGGGCTGCGTGTGCAATATCGCGTTCGGGGGCGTGAACCCGGCGAGCGGGGAGTACTTCACGTACTACGAGACGATCGCGGGCGGCTACGGGGCCACGCTCACCACCGACGGCATGGACGCGGTGCAGGCGCACTTCCAGAATACCGAAAACGCGCCGGTCGAGGAGACGGAGGCCAACTATCCGGTGCGCATCCTACGCTACGCCCTCATCGAGAACTCGGAGGGCGGCGGGCGGCAGCGAGGCGGCCTCGGCGTGCGGCGCGACTACACATTCCCCGGCCACGAGCCGAGCTTCTCCATCCTCTCCGACAAGGCGCGCTACGCGCCATGGGGGCTCTTCGGCGGTGGCGCGGCGCGGCCCGCGAAGTACATTCTGAATCCGGACACTTCAAACGCGCGGGAGCTGCCCTCCAAGATCACCTTCCAATTGGCGCCGGGGGACGTGGTGAGCGTGCAGACCCCGGGAGGTGGCGGTACCGCGGCGGCGACCGAGCGCGATCCGACCCGCGTGGCGGCCGATGTGGCCCAGGGCAAGATCTCGGCGGAGCGCGCTCGCGCGATCTACGGCGTGGTCGTGGATCCGACCTCGCAGGGCCTCGACGCGACGGCGACCGCGGCCGCGCGTGCGAGGCTCCACCCCCGATAGGCCGATGGCCATCCCCAAGCAGCCGTTCGAGCCCGACCGCGAGGGGCCGCTGCACGGAGTCCGCGTGCTCGATTTCTCCCGCCTCGTGGCGGGCAACATGTTGAGCCTCCAGCTCGCCGACTTCGGCGCCGAGGTGGTCAAGGTCGAGTCGCCCGGCCGGGGCGACACGCTGCGCGACTGGCGCGAGGCGGGGGTGAGCGTGCACTGGAAGGTGTACGCCAGGAACAAGAAGAGCATCACGCTCGATCTGAAGGTGCCGGAGGCGCCCGGCATCATCCTCGATCTGGTTCCGCACTTCGACGTCATGATCGAGAGCTTCCGATTCCGCTATCTCGAGCGCCTCGGCGTCGGGCCCGACACGCTGCTCGGGCGCAATCCGAAGCTGGTCCTCGTGCGGGTATCGGGATTCGGGCAGACCGGGCCGTACGCGAAGCGCCCGGGGTTCGGCACCCTCGTCGAGGCCATGTCGGGCTTCGCCTCGCGCAACGGGTTCGACGACCGCGAGCCCGTGCTCCCTCCGCTTGCCATGGCCGACATGATCGCGGGGCTGTCCGGCGCCATGGCCACCGTGATCGCGGTGCGCAACGTCGAGGTCAACGGCGGCCGCGGCCAGGTCATCGACCTGAGTCTGCTGGAGTCGATCTTCTCGATCCTCGGCCCCGAGGCCGCCATCTTCAAGCTCTCGCGCAAGGTCCGCAAGCGCGTGGGCAGCGCCTCGGAGGGCACCTCGCCCCGCAACGTCTATGCCACGAGCGACGGGGGCTGGGTGGCGATCTCCGCGTCGACCCAGGCCATGACGGAGCGCCTCTTCCGCGCCATCGGCCGGGACGATCTGAACCAGAACCCGGCCTTCAAGACCAATACCGAGCGCGTGAAGCGCCGGGCGGAAGTCGACGCGATCGTCGGGGGTTTCATCGAGCAGCGCACGCTGGCCGACGCCATCCGGTTCTTCGAGGAGGCGCAAGTCACGGCCGCGCCCGTCTACGACATCGGTCAGTTCCTCGAGGACTCGCACGTCCAGGAGCGCGGCATCGTGGTCGAGGCGCCGGACGACGACATGGGCGAGGTCCCCATGCACGCCATCGTGCCGCGCCTCAGCGGCACGCCCGGCCCGCTGCGCTACCCGGCGCCGACCGTCGGCCAGCACAATCGCGAGATCTTCTCCCGCATCGGCTACTCCGACGAGCGCATCGCCGCGCTCACCCGGAAAGGGGTCATCTGACGATGGCCGCCGCCGCGTACGCTCGCCGCTCGTCGCTGATTCTCCCGGTCAACGTCCGGCGCTTCGTGGACAAGGCGTACGATCGCGGCGCCGATGCCATCGTGCTCGACCTCGAGGACTCGGTGCCCGTCCAGGAGAAGGCGAGCGCCCGAAGGCTGGTCCGGGATTCGTTGCCCTTGGCGGGCCGCGGCGGGGCCGAGGTGCTCGTGCGCGTGAACAATGACCCCGCCCTGCTCACTGCCGACATCGACGCCTCCGTGCACCCGGGGCTCGATGGCCTGGCTATCCCCAAGGCGGAGTCCGCCGCCCAGATCCACGACATCGTGGCCCAGATCGAGCGCCTCGAGGAGAGCCGCGGCCTCGCGCGCGGGCACCTGCGCCTGTCCCTCGCCATCGAGACGCCGCGCGGCTTCCTGGCCGTAGAGGAGATCGCCCGGTCGAGTGACCGCATCGCCACCATGAGCATCGGCGTCGAGGACTACTGTCTGGAGCTGGGCGTGGAGCCCTCGGCCGACGGCATCGAGCTCCTCTACCCGGTGGCGCATCTGGTGACGGTCTGCAAAGCCGTCGGCGTGCAGCCCACCGGGCTCGTCGGCAGCATCGCGGGATTCCGCGACCTCGCCAGCTTCGAGCAGGCCGCCCAGCGCGCGCGGCAGCTCGGCTGCGAAGGCGCGGGGTGCATCCATCCCGACCAGGTGACCGTGCTGAATCGCGTGTTCACCCCCGATCCCGCCAAGGTGGACCACGCGCGGAGAGTGGTCGACGCGTTCGAGGACGGCGTGCGCCGCGGGACGGCCTCCGTCAACCTCGACGGCCGGATGGTCGACGTGCCGGTGTACAAGCGCGCGCAGGTCGTCCTGGCGCGCGCCCGCGTGGTGGCGGAGACCGAGCGCCGCAAGGCTCTGGCCCTCGGGCGGAGGGGGTGACGTCCATGACCACGTGGCGCGTGGGCATCGACATCGGCGGCACCTTCACCGACGCGGCCCTCGTCGACGGCGAGACCGGCCAGGTGCGGGTGGTCAAGGTCCTCACCACCCCGGAAGACCCCGCGAAGGGCTTCATGATCGCGCTGGAGCGCGGCCTCGCGGAATGCGGGGCCGGAGGACGCGATGTGGGGGCGGTGGTCCACGCCACCACGGTGGCGACCAACGCCATCATCGAGGGCAAGACGGCGCGCGTGGGCATGCTCGTGACGCGCGGCTTCCGCGACATCCTCGAGATCGGCCGGCAGATCCGCTCGCGGCTCTACGACGTGCATCTCCAGAAGCCGGCGCCGCTGGTGCCCAGGCGATGGAGCCTCGAGGTCGGCGAGCGTCTCGACGCCGAGGGACGAGTGCTCGAGCCGCTCGATGTCGGCGAGGTGCGGGCGGGAGTGCGCCGGCTGCGAGCCGAGGGCGTGGAGGCGGTCGTGATCTGCTTTCTCCATTCCTATCTGAATCCGGCGCACGAGCGCGCCGCGGCGGCCATCGTGCGCGAGGAGATGCCGGAGACCTGGCTGTCGGTCTCGTCGGAGGTATGCCCGGAGTTCCGCGAGTACCTGCGCGGCAGCACCGCGGCGGTGAACGCGGCGGTGATGCCCATCGTGTCGCGCTACGTGGACGCGCTCGAGTCCCGGCTCGCCGCCCTCGGCGCCACCGCGCCCTTCTACGTGATGCAGTCCAACGGCGGGGTGATGACGTCGGCCTCGGCCAAGGAGCGGCCCGTCTACATGGTCGAGTCGGGCCCGGCCGCAGGCGTGATCGCCGCCGGTGCCGTGGCCGCGCCCTACCACTACGCCAACGTGCTCTCGTTCGACATGGGGGGCACCACCGCCAAGGTCGGGCTGATCCAGGACGGGCGTCTGCGGCTCTCCACCGAGATGGAGGTGGGCACGCAGGCGGTGACGCCTCTCGGCGAGGGGCGCGGCGGCGGCTATCCGGTGCGCACCCCGGTGATCGACCTGGTGGAGGTGGGCGCGGGGGGAGGCAGCGAGGCGTGGATCGACGCGGGAGGCGCGCTTCGCGTGGGGCCGCGCAGCGCGGGGGCCCGGCCGGGGCCGGCGTGCTACGGCCTGGGCGGCACGACCCCGACCATCACGGACGCGAACCTCGTGCTGGGTCGGCTCGACTCCGCGTTCTTCCTCGGTGGCGAGATGAGGCTCGACGCCGGGGCGGCCCGGCGGGCCGTCGCCGCGCAGGTGGCGGGCCCGCTCGGCCTCGATCCGCTCGCAGCGGCCAGCGGCATCGTGGAGATCGCCAACGCCCACATGATCGGCGCGATGCGTCTGGTCTCGGTGCAGCGGGGCTACGACCCGCGCGACTTCGTGCTGGTGGCCTTCGGCGGCGCGGGGCCGCTCCACGCCAACGCGCTGGCGCGCGAGCTCGGCATTCCCACCGTGCTGGTGCCGCCGAGCCCGGGCATCGCCTCGGCGCTCGGCATGCTCGCGACCGACATCCGTCACGAGTTCGTAGCCACGCGGCGGCTCCGGCTGGACGGGCTCGCCCCCGCGGCGCTCGACGCGCTCTTCGCCGACTTCGTGGCGGAGGGCGAGGCGCGTCTCGATCGCGACGGGGTGCCGCGGGCCGAGCGGCGCGTGCTGCGGAGCGCCGACCTCCGCTATCACGGCCAGTCGTTCGAGCTGCCGGTGACGGTTCCGGCCGGGCCGTTGGGAGCGGCCGACCTCCTGCGGCTGCGCGACGAGTTCCACGCCATGCACGAGCGCGCCTACGGCTACGCCGCGCCGGAGGACCCGGTGGAGCTGGTGAACGTGAGGCTCGCTGCGATCGGCGTGACGCCCAAGCCGCGGCGCGCGCCGCTGGCCGAGGGCGGCCCCTCCGCCGCGCCGGCGCTCAAGGGCCGTCGTGACGTGTGGTTCGCCGAGATGGCCGGCTTCCGCCCGACGCAGGTGCTCGACCGGAGCAAGCTGCTGCCCGGCAACGTCATCGACGGGCCGGCGATCGTCGAGGAGCCCGACGCCAGCACGCTGGTGCATCCGGGCTGGATGGCCACGGTCGACGAGCACGGCAACCTCGCGCTCCGGCGGGCGCCAGGCTCGGGCGCCCACGCCGGGTGACGCGTCCGCCCCACGCGGTCTGACGGTTTCCGGCAGCCCCACCGGGCGGCGGCACCTAACCGGCTGAATCTCCTGTCCCTCGTGGGTGGCGCATCGCTTGCAGCTTCCTGACCTACCTCGCGGCAACCATCCATCTCTCGGTCAGGAGGCTCGTCAATGGGATTCTCGGGTCTTCGCGCACTCATCCTGGTGTTCGTGCTCGTGGCGCTCGTGGTCGGGGTCAGCCGGTTCGACCTCCCGGGCTGGACGGTGCCGGTGGGTCTGCTCGGCAGCGCGGCGCTCCTCAAGGCGTGGGAGAAGCGCGCCTCGTCCTGACGTCGTCCCCTGGATCTTGGCGGCGGGCTCCTCCGGGCGCAGCATGGCGCGACCGGAGGAGCCCACGTCATGCCCGTCACCCTCGTCACCGGCACCAGCACCGGCATCGGTCTCGCCACCGCGCTCCACTTCGCGCGTCACGGCCACCAGGTGGTGGCCACCATGCGCAATCTCGCCAAGGCCGGCCCGCTCGAGACCGCGGCGCGCGAGGAGAAGCTGCCCCTCGTGGTGCGCGAGCTCGACGTCACCCGGCCGGAGTCGATCGACCGAGCGGTGGCCGTCACCGTGGAGCGCGAGGGGCCGATCGACGTCCTCGTCAACAACGCGGGGATCGGTGGAGCGACCCCGCTCGAGCTCACCCCGGAGGACGAGCACCGGGCGATGTTCGAGGCGAATTACTGGGGTCCCATCCGCGTGATCCGGGCGGTGCTCCCCTCCATGCGCGAGCGGCGGACCGGCTGCATCGTCAACGTGACGTCGATCGCGGGGCGGGTGGCCACTCCGAACCAGATCCCGTACTCGGCCTCCAAGCACGCCCTGGGCGCGGCCAGCGAGGCGCTCGCCCACGAGGTGGTTGTTCCGATCAGCAGCGAGTCCGTGAGGCCTGCGGCTGCCCACCAGCACGGGATCGGTCCCACAATGCCCGCAATCCCCGGATAGACAGATTAGTCATGCCCCGCCGGGCCTCGCAGGCTCATTCTTGACCTCTCCCTTTCGGCCCGCGGGTCCAGGGTGTCGGGGAGGCACATCGCCTACTCGAGCACCTGATCCGCCCGCTGCAGGAGCGACGGCGGGATCGTCAGGCCGAGAGCCTTCGCGGTCTTGAGGTTGACGACCAGCTCGAACCTGGTGGGTTGCTCGATGGGGAGGTCGCCTGGCTTGGCGCCTTTGAGAATCCGGTCCACGTAGCTCCCGACTCGCTGGTAGAGCTCCTCTTGTTGTGCCCAGTAGGACATCAGGCCACCGGCGTCTACGTATCCCTTCACCCCGTACATGGCAGGCAGCCGGCGTTTGGCCGCGAGCCCCGCGAGTCGCCTCCGATAAAAGAAAGTCATCGGGTCTGACAGGACCAGGACGGCCCCGGCCCGGTCCCTGGTCATGGCCGCGAAGGCATTGTCCATGTCCTCGGGACGTCGCACCTCCAGAGCTTGAAGCTGAACGCCCAACCGTGGGGCGGCAGCCTCGGCCCCGCTCAAGGCCAGCGGGTGCCATGGATTGGTGGGATTCCACAAGACAGCGATTCGCAGGACCCGGGGGACCGCCTCTTTGAGGAGTTCGAGCTGTTTGACGCTCAAGTCCGCGCTCAGGGTCGTGGTGCCCGTGATGTTGCCGCCCGGGCGCCCGAGGCTGGCGACAAGGCCGAGCTGGACAGGGTCGGGCGTGTTCACCATCACGATCGGGATCGACGTGGTCGCCCTCTTGGCGGCAAAGGTAGCCGCCGGGTTGGACGCGACGATCACGTCAACCTTGAGGCGCACAAGTTCGGCCGCGAGGTCATCGAATCGCTCCGGCTTCCCTTCCGCATCGCGCCACTCGATGCCAACGTTCACCCCTTCGACGTACCCCACTTCATGTAGGCCTTGCCGCAAGAGGTCAGGGATACCTGTCCCCAGGCTACCGATTCGGAAGATCTTCCCCGCCTGCTGCGCCTTATACTCCTGCGCGTGGGCCGCGGCGCCGATCGGTGCCAATCCGATGGCGACGCCCGTGAGAAAGCGGCGACGTGAGATCACGGGGTGTCCTGCGCCGCGCAGGCGAGGGCC
>Ga0335084_10000779_pt1 | contig 28188 bp, 41 predicted proteins | sample Lox_Sample_44_FD_206721 | JGI IMG/M metagenome (GOLD analysis project Ga0335084, IMG submission 206721) | Soil microbial communities from Loxahatchee National Wildlife Refuge, Florida, United States - Lox_Sample_4.4 | ecosystem: Environmental > Terrestrial > Soil > Wetlands | place: USA... | reverse complement strand
GCGAGGTCGCGTGGCGCATGCGAAGGGCCTTCTGCATCGGCTCGCGGCGCAGGTCGAGGTAGCGGTACTTGAGGCGCACCTCTTCCGACAGGTGCTCCTCGTCGATCATGAACGGGGGTGTGGCCGAGGGATTGAGGATTTCCAGCTCGTGAGCGAGGACTTCGACCTCGCCGCTGCGCAGGTTGGCATTCACCGTGCCCTCGGGGCGCCGGCGCACCACGCCCTTCACGCGCAGCACGAACTCGTTGCGCACGCGGTCGGCGTTGGCGAAAGTCCCGGCGCGATCCGGGTCGCAGACCACCTGCACGAGGCCCTCGCGATCGCGCAGGTCGATGAAGATCACGCCGCCGTGGTCGCGCCGGCGGTGGGCCCAGCCGAAGATGTCGACGGTTTGCCCGAGGAAACGGGCGTCGATGTTGCCGCAGTAGTCGGTACGCATGGATTCGTTCCCGGACGCGCCGGGCCTGTTTTGTCATCCCCGGCGCCCGCGAGGGCAATGACCGGGGATCCAGCTGTGGGTCTTGGAGTTTGCCGGGGAGCCGTCGCCTACGTTCTCGGCGACGGCGGCGTATTGGGGTCGGTCCCGGAGCGATTCCTCTCGGGCCGGTCGTTGCGCGGCGGCGGTTCCGCCACGCCCATGGAGATGATGTACTTGAGGGCGCTGTCCACCGTCATGTCGAGCTCGATCGTCTCCGAGCGCGGCACGATGAGGAAGAAGCCCGCGGTGATGTTCGGCGTGGTCGGCACGAAGACCGAGATCTGGTCCTTGCCGAGGATATCGGCGACCTCGTGCTCGGGCGTTCCGGTGACGAGCGCCACGGTCCAGCTGCCCGCATGCGGATAGCGCACCAGCACGGCCCTGCGGAAGGCCTGCCCCTCGGGGGAGAAGAGCGTGTCGCTGATCTGCTTCACGCCGCCGTAGATCGAGCGAACGATCGGGATGTGCGAGATGAGCGTGTCGCCCACCGAGAGGAGCTGGCGGCCGAAGAAGTTGGCCGTGAGGGCGCCGGTCGTGAGGACGATCGCGAGCGAGAGGAGGATGCCGAGCCCCGGAACGTGGAAGCCGAACAACGCTTCCGTGCGCAGGTTCGCCGGCACGAACAGCAACGACGCATCCATCAGGCCCACGAGCAGGCTCAACACCCACACGGTGATACCGAGCGGGATCCAGACCAGCAGGCCGGCGATGAGGTATCGCCTGAGCGTGGCCATCATGGGATCAATCCGCCTTGCCTGAAGACGCGGTGGGCTTGGGAGGGGTGTCGGGCTTGCTCTCGCCCGCGGGCTTCGCCTCGGCCTTCCCCGCCTTCGCTTCGGCGGGTTTGGAGGCGGGCTTGCCGCTGTTCTTGAAGTCCGTCGCGTACCAGCCGCTGCCCTTCAGCTGGAAGCCGGCCGCGGTGACCATCTTGGAGAATGTCGGCTTGCCGCACTGCGGGCACACCGTGAGCGGCGCATCGGACACCTTCTGCAGGAATTCCTGCTGGTGCCCGCAGCTCGAGCAGCGGTACTCGTAGATCGGCATTTGTGCTGCGATGCAAGATGAAAATCGCATTTTAACACAAGCACTTGGACACCCTAGCGGCGTCGCGACAGGATCGCGCCGCCGGCCAGCGCGACGGCCATGGCGAGGAACACCGGCGCGATCCCGACCGCCGCTCCGAGGCCCCCGAAGAGAACCGGGAAGACCGTCGTGCTGGCATTGAGCGCCACGGTGCGCAGCCCCACGGCCTCGGCCGCCCGGCCGGCAGGCGCCGTGGCGTACAGGAGCGCCATGATGGACGGCTGGGTCGCCCCGAGCCCGAACCCGAGCACGAACGAGAGCACGGCGAGCAACGGCACCGTGCGCACCAGGGGAAAGGCGGCATAGGCGAGGCACGCGACGGCGAAGGTCGCGGTGATGAGGGGCCATTCGTGGATGTGCCGCTGGATCCATGGCAGCAGCGCGCGCACGGCGAACGTGGCGGCGGCGAAGCTTCCCAGGATGAGGCCGATGGTGGTTGCGCTCAAGCCGATGGCGGTGCCGTAGATGGGCATCACGAAAGTGAAGAGGTCCCACGCGGAGGCGAGCATGCCCGAGACGATCAGCACGCGGCGCAATTCGGGATCGCGCAGGAGCTCGAGCGCGCTGCGATCGCGCTTGTCGCGCGTGTGGTGCGCCTTGTGCTGCAGCTTCGCGCGGTGCGCGAAGAGTATCGTGAGCGCGGCGCAGGCGAACGCGGCGAGGATGCAGAAGGTCGCGCGGAAGCCGAAGTGGTCGATGGCGAGGCCCGACACCGTGGGCCCGAGGAAGTTGGAGATGGAGAAGCCCAGCGCGAGGAGGCTGAAGTTGTGGCGGCGCCGCGCCGGCGCGCTCATCTCGCCCACCATGTGCTGCGCGCAGATGTGCACGATCGCGAAGCTCGACCCCACGACGGCCGCCACGACCGGAAACACGGCGAGGCTGGGAAAGAGCGCGGCGAGCACGACGCCCGCGATCACGCCCGCGGTGCCGAGGATGAGCGGCCGGCGCACGCCGATGCGGTCCACGAGGCGCCCGGAGAACGCGCCCAGCGCCATGGGCAGCGCCGCCATCAGCGAGACCAGCGCGCCCACCGTGAGCGGCGTGGCGCCCTGGCTCAGCGCGGCGAGCGAGAACGTGAGGCGCGTGCCGTTGTACGCGACGTGCGCGAGGACGGTGATCGAGACCAGCAGCGCGAGCGGCATGAGGCCCGCGACGGGTCAGCCGCGCGCGCCGCCTTCCAGCGCCGCGATGCGCTGCTCGATAGGAGGATGGCTCGCGAAGAGCGCCATGAACCTGCTGCCTCCCTCGGCGATGCCGAAGGCCTGCAGCGCCTGCGGCAGGGCCCCGGGCTCGAGGCCGCCCAGGCGGCGCAGCGCCGAGATCATCGGCCGCGGCGAGCCCAGCAGGCCCGCCGAGGCCGCGTCCGCGCGGAACTCGCGCTGGCGGGAGAACCAGGCGACGATGAGCGAGGCGAGGATGCCGAAGAGGATCTCGCACACCATCACGGTGATGTAGTAGCCCATGCCCACGCCGCGCTCGGTCTTGAACACGGCCTTGTCCACCACGTAGCCCACGACGCGCGCGAGGAAGATGACGAACGTGTTCACCACGCCCTGGATCAGCGTGAGCGTGACCATGTCGCCGTTGGCCACGTGGCCGAGCTCGTGGCCCAGCACGGCCTCGATCTCGTCGTGGCTCATGGACTCGAGCAGGCCCGTGGAAACCGCGACCAGCGACGAATCCCGGAAGGCGCCCGTGGCGAACGCGTTGGGCTCGCCTTCGTAGATCGCGACCTCGGGCATGCCCACGCCCGCCTTCTCGGCCAGGCGCTTCACGGTGGAGACGAGCCATTGCTCGTCGCCGGTTTGCGGCGGGTCGAGCACGCGCGCGCCGGTGCTCCACTTCGCCATCGGCTTGGAGATGAGCAGCGAGAAGATGGAGCCCGTGAAACCCACCACCAGCGAGAACACGAGCAGCGCGCCCATGTTCAGGCCGTTGGCGGTGAAGTAGCGGTTCACGCCCAGCAGGGAGAGCGTGACCGACATCACCAACATCACGGCGAGGTTGGTGACCAGGAAAAGGAAGATGCGCTTCATGGTCCGAGAATCCTCATGGGAAATCCGAGGGTGAAGTGCGGGTGCCGCCCGCGGATTTCAAGCTAGAACGGGATGTCGTCCTCGAAGTCGTCGAACTTGCCGCCGGCGGCCTTGGCCGCGGCCGGCTTCGACGCGGCACGCGAGGCCCCGCCCGCCTCGGGCGCTTCGCCGCCACGGTCGCCGCCGCCCATGCCCTGGCGCGAGCCCAGCATCTGCATCTGGTTGGCCACGATCTCGGTGGTGTAGCGGTCCTGCCCTTCCTTGTCCTGCCACTTGCGCGTCTGCAGGCGCCCCTCGACGTAGACCTGGCTGCCCTTCTTGAGGTATTCGCCGGCGATCTCGGCGAGCTTCCCGAAGAAGGCCACGCGGTGCCATTCCGTCTTCTCCTGCATCTCGCCGTTCTTGTCCTTCCACTTGTCCGTGGTGGCCACGGAGATGTTGGTGATCGCGCCGCCGTCGGGCGAGTAACGCGTCTCGGGGTCGCGGCCGAGGTTGCCGACGAGGATGACTTTGTTGACCGATGCCATGAACGCTTCCTTTCCTAATTGCGCGACGCCGGCGGGGCGGCCGGCACGAATTTACCCATGTTCCACGCCACGGCGAGCCAGCCCGCGGTGATGGCGAGGCAGGTTACCAGCACCGCGGTGTACCCGGCGTGCTGGGCGAGGACGCCGCCGGCGGCCGCTCCGCAGAACGTGCCGAGAAACTGTACGCTGGAATAGACCCCCGTGGCGGCGCCGGTCGCCTCCCGGGGCGCCGCGCGCGACACGAGCGCGGGGAGCTTGGCTTCCAGAACGTTGAAGCCCGCGAAGAAGATGACGAGCCCGGTGACGATGCCGCCCACGCTGTGCAGCTCGAGCACGAGGACGGCCAGCGCGGCCACGACGAGGGCCACGCTGGCGAGGAACACCGGCTTCTCGTGGGCCGCCGCGGGACCCACGACGGCCGGGACCATCAGCACGAAGCCCACGCCCATCGCGCCCAGGTATACCTCCCAGTGCGCCGACTGCGGGAGTCCCGCCTGCACGAGCGAGACGGGCACCACGACCCACATCGCCATCAGCACCGCGTGCAGGGCGAAGATGCCCACGTAGAGGCGCACGAGCTCGGGATCGCGGAAGACGATCGCGAAATCGCCGGCCGGCGCGCTGCGCGGCGTGGCCACGGCATCGGGAATGCCGAAGCGCACCACGGCGAGCGCTCCCAGCGCGAGGACGGCCGTGACCCCGAAGATGCCCGGCACGCCGAGCGCCTTCTCGAGCACCGGGGCCGCGACGAACGAGAGCGCGAACACCACGCCGATCGTCGAGCCGATGATCGCCATGGCCTTGGTGCGCTGCGACTCCCGCGTGAGGTCCGCCGCGGCCGCGATCGCCACGCCCGAGACGGCGCCCGCGCCCTGGATGACCCGCCCCGCGATCATCACCCACGGATGCTCGCCGAAGGCGCACACGAGGCTGCCCAGGGCGAACACGGCGAGGCCCAGGTAGAGCATGGGCTTGCGCCCGAAGCGGTCGGAAAGCCACCCGTAGGGGATCTGCAGGATGCCCTGCGTGAGGCCGTAGGCGCCCATCGCCACGCCCACGAGCTGCAGGCTCCAGTCCGCGCGCCCGCGCGCCCACAGGGCGAACACGGGCAGGATGATGAACATCCCGAAAAGGCGCAGGCCGAAGATCGACGCGAGCGCCATGCTCGCGCGCAGCTCGGCACCGCTCATGCGGGCCGTGGAATTCACGGGAATATGGGGGTAGAGCGGGGAAAGGGAGCTCTTATATACTAGCAGATTGCCCCATGGAAACGATCCGCATCCGCGGCGCCCGCACTCACAACCTGCGTAACGTGAGCGTGGACATTCCGCGCAACAAGCTCGTGGTCATCACGGGCCTTTCGGGCTCCGGCAAGTCATCGCTCGCCTTCGACACGCTCTATGCCGAAGGCCAGCGCCGCTACGTCGAGTCGCTCTCGGCCTACGCACGCCAGTTCCTCCAGCTCATGGAGAAGCCCGACGTGGACCTGATCGAGGGCCTGTCGCCCGCGATCGCCATCGAGCAGAAGGCCACCTCGCACAACCCGCGCTCCACGGTGGGCACGGTCACCGAGGTGCACGACTACCTGCGCCTGCTCTTCGCCCGCGTGGGCGACCCGTACTGCCCGGTCCACAACATCCCGCTCGCCGCGCAGAGCGTTGCGCAGATGGTGGACCACGTGCTCGCCCTCGAGGCCGGCATGCGCGTGATGATCGTGGCACCCCTGGTGGTGGGCCGCAAGGGCGAGCAGGCCGACCTCATCGACGAGCTGCGCGCGCAGGGCTTCGTGCGGCTGCGCATCGACGGCGAGGTGCACGAGATCGACCAGCTGCCCAGGCTCGACCGCAACCGCAAGCACACGATCGAGATCGTGGTCGACCGGCTGAAGGTCGAGGCGCCCGGCGACACCCCGGCCTCCGGCGGGCAGCGCCAGCGCCTGGCCGAGTCCTTCGAGACGGCGCTTCGCCACGCCGACGGGCGCGCCGTGGCGGTCGAGATCGATAGCGGCAAGGAGCACCTCTTCTCCGCGAAGTTCGCCTGCCCCATCTGCAGCTACTCGATCCCCGAGCTCGAGCCGCGCCTCTTTTCGTTCAACAACCCGATGGGCGCGTGCACGCGCTGCGACGGCCTGGGGCAGATCACGTTCTTCGATCCCAAGCGCGTGGTGGCCTTCCCGCACCTGTCGCTCGCCGGCGGCGCGATCCGCGGCTGGGACCGGCGCAACCAGTTCTACTTCTCGATGCTGGTATCCCTCGCGCAGCACTACGGCTTCGACGTCGAGGCGCCGTTCGAGTCCCTGCCCGAGAAGGCGCGCGAGGTCGTCCTGAACGGCTCCCAGGGCGAGAAGATCGCCTTCCGCTACCCCGGCGAGAAGGGCCGCAGCGCCACCAAGGAGCACGCCTTCGAGGGGATCCTGCCGAACCTCGAGCGGCGCCACCGCGAGACCGACTCCATCGCGGTCAAGGAAGAGCTCGCCAAGTACCTCAACACGCGCGACTGCCCCGACTGCCACGGAACGCGCCTGCGCCAGGAGGCGCGGCACGTGAAGGTGGCCGACCGCAACATCCACGAGCTCTCCGCGATGCCGTTGAGGCTCGCGCAGCCGTTCTTCGAGACGCTGGAACTCCCCGGCTCGAAGAAGGCCATCGCCGAGAAGATCGTGCGCGAGATCGCCAACCGCATCAAGTTCCTGAACGACGTGGGCCTCGACTACCTCTCGCTCACGCGCTCCGCGGACACGCTCTCCGGCGGCGAGGCGCAGCGCATCCGGCTCGCGAGCCAGATCGGCTCGGGCCTCACCGGCGTGATGTACGTGCTGGACGAGCCTTCCATCGGGCTGCACCAGCGCGACAACGCGCGCCTCATCGAGACGCTCAAGCACCTGCGCGACCTGGGCAACTCGGTGATCGTGGTCGAGCACGACGAGGAGGCCATCGAGGCCGCCGACCACGTGGTGGACATGGGCCCGGGCGCGGGCGTGCACGGCGGCGAGGTCGTCGCGCAGGGAACGCCCGACCAGGTGATGCAGGATCCGGCCTCGCTCACGGGCCAGTACCTTTCGGGGCGCAAGGCGATCGCCACGCCCACGCGCCGGCGCCGGCCGGACGCGAAGAAGCAGCTGCGCATTGCCGGCGCGCGCGGCAACAACCTCAAGAACGTCACCGTGGACATTCCCGTCGGCCTCTTCGTCGCCGTGACGGGCGTCTCGGGATCGGGCAAGTCCACGCTGATCAACGACACCCTGTACACCACCGTCGCGCACCACCTCTACGGCAGCGCCGCGGAGCCCGCCGAGCACGATTCCATCGAAGGGCTCGATTTCTTCGACAAGGTGATCAACGTCGACCAGAGCCCCATCGGCCGCACGCCGCGCTCGAACCCCGCCACGTACACGGGGCTGTTCACGCCCATACGGGACCTGTTCGCGGGCGTGCCGGAATCGCGTGCGCGCGGCTACGGGCCGGGCCGCTTCTCCTTCAACGTGAAGGGCGGCCGATGCGAGGCGTGCCAGGGCGACGGCATGATCAAGGTGGAGATGCACTTCCTGCCCGACATCTACGTCCCGTGCGACGTCTGCCACGGCAAGCGCTACAACCGCGAGACGCTGGAAGTCACCTACAAGGGCCGCTCCATCGACCAGGTGCTCGACATGACGGTGGAGGCGGCGCACGAGCTGTTCAGCGCGGTGCCCGCGCTGCAGCGCAAGCTCGCGACCCTCATGGAGGTGGGCCTCGCCTACATCAAGCTCGGTCAAAGCGCGACCACGCTCTCGGGGGGTGAAGCGCAACGCGTGAAGCTCTCGCTGGAGCTGTCGAAGCGCGACACGGGACGCACCCTCTTCATCCTCGACGAGCCGACCACGGGGCTGCACTTCCACGACATCGACCTGCTGCTCACGGTGCTGCACCGCCTGCGCGACCATGGCAACACGGTGGTGGTGATCGAGCACAACCTCGACGTCATCAAGACCGCGGACTGGGTGATCGACCTGGGCCCCGAGGGCGGCGACGGCGGCGGCCACGTGATCGCGCAGGGCACGCCCGAGGACGTGGCGCACGCGCCGGCGAGCTTCACGGGCAAGTTCCTGAAGTCCATCCTCGAGCCGCCGCCGCGCCGGCGGATGGCCGCGGGCTAGGCCATCCGCCGTGGAGACGGGAATCCAGCCTGTGCGGGAGCTCCTCCTGGGCAGCTTCCAGGCCGCCCTCGCCGCCGCCGACCCGCTGCAGATCGTCGGCAAGCACCTTCCCCCGCCGCCGCGCGGGCGCACGCTCGTGATCGGCGCCGGCAAGGCGGCGGCTTCCATGGCGGTCGCGGTGGAGACGCACTGGCCGCCGGGCGCTCCCCTCGAAGGCGTGGTCATCACGCGCTATGGGCACGGGCTGCCCACGCAACGCATTCGCGTCGTCGAGGCCGGGCACCCGGTGCCCGACGAGCAGGGCGAGAGCGCCGCGCGCGAAATCCTCGCCGCCGCGCGCGCGCTGGGCCCCGACGACCTGCTCCTCGCCCTCGTCTCCGGCGGCGGATCGTCGCTGCTCTCGCTGCCGTGCGAGGGCATCGCCATGGCCGACCTGAAGGCCGTGACGCGCGAGCTGCTCGCGAGCGGCGCGCCGATCCAGGACATGAACACGGTGCGCAAGCACCTCTCGCAGATCCAGGGCGGGCGGCTCGCCGCGGCCACGCGCGCGAAGGTCGTGGCGCTCGTGATCTCGGACGTCACCGGCGACGATCCGACCCACATCGCCTCGGGGCCGTGCGTGGCGGATCCCACGACGTATCGGGATGCGCAGGACATCCTTGCGCGCTACGGCGTGAAGCTTCCCGCGAGCATTGCTTCGCACCTGCAGAAAGGCATGGAGGGCGAGATCGCGGAGACGCCGAAACCCGGGGATGCCTCGCTCGCGCGCGCCGAGAACCACGTGATCGCGACCGCGCACGCGGCGCTCGCGAGCGCCACGGCGTTCGTGCAGCACCGCGGCATCACGCCGATGGTGCTGGGCGACAGCGTCACGGGCGAATCCTCGGAAGTCGCCAAGGTCTACGCGGCGCTGGCGCGTCAGCTTCGCCAATACTCCCATCCCTTCCGCCCGCCCGTGGCGCTCATCTCGGGCGGCGAGACGACGGTCACCCTGCGCGGCAAGGGCCGCGGCGGACGCTGCACGGAGTTCCTCCTCTCGCTCGCCATTGCGCTCGAGGGCCTCGCGAGCACGTGGGCGCTCGCGTGCGACACCGACGGCATCGACGGCAGCGAGGACAACGCGGGGGCGATCCTCGCACCCGACTCGCTCGCGCGCGCCGCCGCGCTCGGGCTCTCCCCGAAGGCCCTGCTCGCCGACAACGACGGCTACGGGTTCTTCCATGCGCTGGGCGACCTGGTGGTCACGGGCCCCACGCGCACCAACGTGAACGACTACCGCATCATCGTCGTTCGATGAGCCGGTTGCCCGCGGCGCTCGCGGGGCTCGCGCTCGCCGCCGGCGCCGTCGCGGTGGCCTTCACGTGGCAGCCGGGGATCGCATCTTTGTTCGACGACAGCGTGAGCTACCTCGTGATGGCGCAGGCGTTCTCGCCGTGGCAGCCCGCCTCGCCCGCCATCGTGGCGGCGTTCCCCCTCGAGAAATATCCCCCGCTCTTCCCGCTCCTGCTCGCGTGGGGCGGCGGCGCGTACGACTGGCGCATCGCGCACGCGTGGGTCGCGCTTTCGTTCGGCGCCTCGGTGTTCCTGCTCGGGTTGCTCGCGCGCGACGCCGCGAAGTCGGCGGCGATCGGCTTCGCGTGCGCGCTGGTGTACGCCTGGATGCCGGGCGCGTGGCTCAACGTGAAGGGAATCCTTTCGGAGTTTCCGTACCTCGCGCTCGCGCTGGCGGCGCTCCTCGTGCATCGCCGCTTCGCGCAACGCCCGGACCTCGCACGTGCGGCAGGACTCGGCGTGCTCCTCGCGGCCGTATTCCTCACGCGAACCATCGGCGTTGCGCTCGCCGCCGCGATCGGGCTCGTGGAGCTCGCGCACCGGGTACGCGGGGGCGACCGGAACCGGTTCAGGGGAGCGCTCGTCGCGATGGCCATCGCGGCGCTCTCGGGCGCCCTCTGGTACGCATTGCGGCCGTCGGGCGGCGATGACGCGTACGCCTCGTTCGGCGCGGGCATGGCGCGCGGCGCCGCCGAGCACGGCGCGGACTGGACCGGGGCGATCGTCGCGAACAACCTGTCCGCGCTCGCCGACGCCTGGCTCACGGCGTTGCTCATCTTCTGGGGCGAGCCCTGGAAGCCCGCTTTCCTCCTCGCGGCCTTGGCCGGTGCGAGCGGCGTCGCCGGGACGCTCTGGCGCGCGGCGAAGCTCGAGGCCGACGCGATCTACGTGGCGATCTTCGCCGCGATCCTCGCCGTGTGGCCGTTCCCGGGACAGATGTACCGCCTCGCGCTGCCCGCGATCCCGCTGGTCGCGATGAACGCTTTCTGGCTGTGGCAGAGGCTCCTCGTGCTGCGCATGCAGGCGCCTCGCGCGGCGCGCTGGAGCGCGCTCGCCGCGGTCCTGCCCCTTTCGGTGTGCATTCCTGCGGCGCTCTTCTACATCGCCGGGCGGGCGGGCCTGCCCGCGCCCGAGCTCGCCGCGGGCTACCGCATGACGGACATCGCCGACTTCTACCGCATCCCGTCGCGTCCCGCCGCCGAGGCGAACGCGCTGCTGCAGATCGGCGTGCTGGCCGACCTCGACCAGGTGCGGCGAACGACACCCGCGGAAGCGAGCGTGATGTGGGTGGTGCCCTCGTACGTCGCGCTGCTGGCGGGCCGGCGCGGGGTCCGGCTCGACCGCCCCGCCGACGCGGCGGGGCTGCGCGCGCAGGTTGCGGCGAAGCGCCCCGATTACCTCTATCTCACCGGCGTGCACCCGCGCGACACGGCGCACCGGGAGGGCGACCCCATGGCTTCGGCCGCGGCGGCGCGCGAGCTCGGCAGCGTCGAGTGGGCGCGGCCCAACGCCGCGGGCGGCGTCGATGCCCTGCTGGTGAGAATCGACGCGGCGCGAGTCTTGGCACAATGAGCGCCGTGAAGCTCTCCGTGGTCATCCCCTGCTACAACGAGGCGCCGACGATCGCGCGCCTGCTGGAGGCCGTCCGCGCGGCGCCGTGGCCGGTGAAGGAAATCATCGTGGTGGATGACGCCTCCACGGACGGCACGCGCGAGCTCCTCACCGGGCCGTTGCGCGGCCAGGTCGACCAGCTCGCGCTGCACGAGAGGAACGCGGGCAAGGGCGCGGCGCTGCGCACCGGCATCGCCAAGGCCACGGGCGACATCGTGATCATCCAGGACGCGGACCTCGAGTACGACCCGCAGCAGTACCCGCGGCTGCTCGCGCCGATCGTCGAGGGCCGCGCCGACGTCGTGTACGGCTCGCGCTTCATGGGCGCCGAGCCCCACCGGGTGCTCTATTTCTGGCACCGCATGGGCAACGGGCTGCTCACGCTGCTCTCCAACATGTTCACCAACCTGAACCTCACGGACATGGAGACCTGCTACAAGGCCTTCCGCCGCGAGCTGATCCAGGCGATCGAGATCGAGGAAGACCGCTTCGGCTTCGAGCCCGAGATCACGGCGAAGGTGGCGAAGAGGGGCTGCCGCGTGTACGAGGTGGGCATCGCCTACTACGGGCGTACCTACGCGGAAGGCAAGAAGATCAACTACCGCGACGGCTTCCGCGCCATCTACTGTGTCCTCAAGTACAACCTCTTTCGCTGAGACGCGGCGCATCGCGCGCTACTTCGTGGTCGGCGGCGTGGCGGCGTGCGTGGACATCGGCCTGTTCCTGGCGTTCGCGCAGTGGCTGGGATATCCCTACCTGCGCGTCGCGCCGGCCACGTTCGTGGTCGCCACGCTGGTGAACTACTTCCTCAGCGTGCGCTTCGTGTTCGTGAGCGGCGTGCGCTTCGGGAAGCGCTGGGAGATCGCGCTGGTGTTCGTGGTGAGCGCCATCGGGCTCGCCCTGAACCAGGCCATCCTCGCCGCGGCCGTCGGGCGCCTGGGGACGAGCCTTCTCTTCGGCAAGCTCGCCGCGACGGGCACGGTATTCTTCTGGAACTACCTCGCGCGGCGCCACCTGGTGTTCGGCGCGGCACGATAGGAGGCGATCGATCATGAAGATGTGGCGGGCAGCGTATCTCCTTTCCCTCATCGCAGCGAGCGCGATCGCGGCCGACAAGGCCGGGTGCAAGGACCCCGCATGGGCGCCCGCGCGCCTGCCCGGATACGAAATCATCGACTGCGCGGAAAAGGCCTGGATCCCTGTCGCCTTCGACGTGGCTGGCGGCTCCAGGACCGTCCAGGGACGCCGCAGCACGGTGACCTACGAGCTGAAGGACGAGTCGAAGAACGCCAGCAACGAAACCGCGCGGCGCTTCTACGCCGAGCTGGGCAAGAAGAGCGGCGCGACGCTGGTATCCGATCCGAACGGCGGCTGGTCCGCGGTGCTCACCCGGAAGACGCCGCAAGGCGAGTCCTGGTACTCGTACACGCACGGCTCCGGCAACGACGAGTCCACCGGCTCGTACACGCTGACGACCCTCCAGGTGGCCCCGCTCGTGCAGGAAGTGCAGGTGTCGGCCGCGCCGGCTGCGTCCGAGGCAAGCCCCGGCACCTGCAAAGATCCCGCCTGGCTCGTGAAGCAGTTCGCGGCGTTCAAGCTCGATCGCTGCGACGAAAGGGACTTCGACAGCGTGAACCTGCCGCTGCCCGACGGCGAGAAGGCCGTCGCGGGACGCGTGATCGAGAACGTCTACGAGCTCACCGACGAGCGCGCGAACCCGGCGCCCTACGCGGTCTGGAAGAATTACGTGAGCGCGCTGCAAGGCATCGGCGCGAAGCTGCTCACGGACCCCGACGACGCGAACCAGGCGGTGCTCAATCGCAAGACGCCGCAGGGCGAGTACTGGTATTGGTACCGGCACGGCAGCGGCAACGAGGAATCGACGTCGTCGTACAGCCTCGTCACGCTCCTGAGCGGGGGCCCGCCGCCCAGGAAATGCACGCTGACCGTCTACGGCATCAACTTCGATTTCGACCAGGCGACGCTGCGGCCGGATTCGATGCCCGTGCTGGAGCAGGTGCGCGCGCTGTTCGCGAACGATCCCGGCTACGCGGCGGAGATCGGCGGGCACACCGACAACCAGGGCGCGCGCGACTACAACATGAAGCTTTCCGCGAAGCGGGCGGATGCCGTGAAGGCGTGGCTGGCCGGCAGGGGAATCGCCGCGGGACGCATCACGACCGCGGGCTACGGCGATACGCGCCCGCTGGTTCCGAACACCACCGACGAGAACAAGGCGCGCAACCGGAGGGTGGAGCTGCGCCGCTCCGGATGCAGGCCGTAGCGGCTAAGCCTTGACCTTCGAATCGCCCGTATCGCGAGCCTCTTCGACGGGCGCCGGGCGGTCCACCAGCTCGACCAGCGCCATGGGCGCGTTGTCGCCCTGGCGGAAGCCGAACTTGAGGATGCGCAGGTACCCGCCGTTGCGCGACTTGTAGCGCGGGCCCAGCTCGGCGAAGAGCTTCACGACCATGTCGCGGTCGCGCAGCCGGTCGAAGGCGAGGCGCTTGTTGGCGAGCGTGTCGGTCTTGCCGAGCGTGATGATGGGCTCGGCCACGCGGCGCAATTCCTTCGCCTTCGGCAGCGTGGTCTTGATCGCCTCGTGCTTGAGCAGCGAGACGGTCATGTTGCGCAGCATCGCGAGGCGATGGCTGCTGGTGCGGTTGAGCTTGCGAAGCCCGTGACGGTGACGCATGTTCGTTTCCTTTCGACTCTCTTGGCCTATGCGACCTTATTATCTTTATCCCACGAAACGGGGGTCAGGCCCCATGTCGTGATCAAGCGTGGCTACGGTTCACACCACGCGCCTGAATGGGGTCTGACCCCCTTACTTCGTAAGCCCTGCGACCGGCCAGTTCTCGAGCTTCATGCCGAGGGTGAGGCCCTTGGAGGCGAGCACTTCCTTGATCTCGTTCAACGACTTGCGGCCCAGGTTCGGCGTCTTCAGCAGCTCGTTCTCGGTGCGCTGGATGAGGTCGCCGATGTAGTAGATGTTCTCGGCCTTGAGGCAGTTGGCCGAGCGCACCGTGAGCTCGAGGTCGTCGACGGGCTGGAGCAGGATCGGGTCCACCTGCGGCTGGGCGCTCTCGACGCGCTCTTCCGAGGTCGACTGGAGCGAGGCGAACACCGACAGCTGGTCCACCAGCACGGAAGCCGAATAGCGCACGGCCTCCTCCGGCTCGATCACGCCGTTGGTCTCGATGTCGATCACGAGGCGGTCCAGGTCGGTGCGCTGCTCGACGCGCGCGCTCTCCACCTGGTAGCTCACGCGGCGCACCGGCGAGAACGAGGCGTCCAGCAGGATCGAGCCGATGGAGCGCGAGTCGTCCTGGCGGCGCGAGGTGGCCGGCACGTAGCCGCGGCCCTTCTCGATCTTGATGGTCATGTCGATCTTGCCGCCCTGCGTGAGGTGGGCGATCACGTGGTCGGGATTGATGATCTCGACGTCGTGCGTCTGCTCGATGTCCGCGGCCGTGACCGCGCCGGGCGTCGCCTTCTTCAACTTGAGCGTGGCCTCGGAGCGGTTGTGCAGCTTCATCACCACGCCCTTGAGGTTGAGGATGACGTCGACGACGTCCTCCTGCACCCCCTCGATCGTGGAGTACTCGTGCAGCACGCCCGCGATCTTCACCTCGGTCGCGGCATAGCCGGGCATCGAGGACAGCAGGATGCGGCGCAGGGCGTTGCCGAGCGTGTGGCCGTAGCCGCGCTCGAACGGCTCCATCACCACCTTGGCGTGCGTGGGCGACAGGTTCTGTACGTCGATGATGCGGGGTTTCAGGAACGTCGTGGCGTTGCTTTGCATTCGCGGGTACCTCTGCCGGTTGCGCGGGGGCAAAGCCCCCGCCCGTTACTTCCGATGAATTCGATTACTTCGAGTAAAGCTCGACCACCAGCTGCTCGTTCACGTCGTTGGCGAACTCGGCGCGGTCGGGGAGCGCCTTGAAGACGCCCTTGAAGCTCTTCGGGTCCACCTCGACCCAGCTGGGAAAGCCGTTCTGCTCGGCGAGGTCGAGCGAGGCCTTGATGCGCAGCTGCGCCCGGGACTTCTCGCGCACGGTGACCACGTCGGTGGCGCGCAGCAGGTACGACGGGATGTTCACGGGCTTGCCGTTCACCTCGATGGCCTTGTGCGAGACGAGCTGGCGGGCCTCGGCGCGGGTCGAGGCGAACCCCATGCGGTAGACCACGTTGTCCAGGCGGCTTTCGAGCAGCTGCAGCAGCACCTCGCCGGTGGCGCCGCGCTTCTGGATCGCCTTGTCGAAGTAGGTGCGGAACTGGCGCTCGAGCACGCCGTACATGCGGCGGATCTTCTGCTTCTCGCGCAGCTGCGTGCCGTACTCCGAGATGCGCGTCGACTTCGCGCCGTGCTGGCCGGGGCGCGAGTCGAGCTTGCACTTCGTGTCGAGCGAGCGGCGCGCGCTCTTCAGGAACAGGTCGGTTCCTTCACGCCGCGAGAGCTTGCACTTGGGGCCGGTATAGCGTGCCATGGTTTCTTCCTGGTGTATTCGTTACATCCGGCGGCGCTTGGGCGGCCGGCAACCGTTGTGGGGGACGGGCGTCACGTCGGCGATCGACACGATCTTCAGGCCCAGGGCGTTCAGCGCCCGCACGGCCGACTCGCGGCCGGGCCCGGGGCCCTTGATGCGGACCTCGAGGTTCTTCACGCCGTGCTCCTGCGCGGCGCGGCCCGCCGCCTCGGCGGCGACCTGCGCGGCGAAGGGGGTGGACTTGCGCGAGCCCTTGAAGCCGGCGGCGCCGGAAGTCGCCCACGACAGCGCGTTGCCCTGGCGGTCGGTGATCGTGATGATCGTGTTGTTGAACGAGGCGTGCACGTGCGCGATGCCCTCGGAGACGACTTTCTTCGCCTTCTTGCGAACGCGTGCTGCGGCGGGTGCCTTGGCCATTTTCTCGGTCTTCCTTCGTATCCGTTAAGCGGTCGCGGCCTTGGACAGGCGAACGGCCTTGCGCGGGCCCTTGCGGGTGCGAGCGTTGGTGCGGGTGCGCTGGCCGCGCACGGGCAGGCCCTTCTTGTGGCGCACGCCGCGGTAGCAGCCCAGGTCCATGAGCCGCTTGATGTTCATCGAGGTCTCGCGGCGCAGGTCGCCCTCCACCGTGAACTTGCCGACGTGCTCGCGCAGCTTGTCCATCTCGGCGTCGGTGAGGTCCTTGATCTTGGCGGACTGGCGCACGCCGGCGGCTTCGCAGATCTCGCGCGCGCGCGAGCGGCCGATGCCGTAGATCGCCGTGAGCGCGATGGCGGCGTGCTGGTGGTTCGGGATGTTGATGCCTGCGATACGTGCCATGTGTTTACTCCGTTAGCCCTGGCGCTGCTTGTGCCGCGGATCCGTGCAGATCACGCGCACCACGCCCTTGCGCCGCACGATCTTGCATTTGCGGCAGATTTTCTTCACCGATGCCTGTACTCGCATTGTCGTTCTCCTTACTTCGCGCGGAACGTGATCCGCGCCTTGGTCAGGTCGTACGGCGTGAGCTCGACGGTCACCTTGTCGCCCGGGAGGATGCGGATGTAGTGCATGCGCATCTTTCCCGAGATGTGGCCGAGCACCACGTGCCCGTTCTCGAGCTTCACCCTGAACATCGCGTTGGGGAGGGTCTCGACGATCTCCCCCTGCATCTGGATGGTCTCTTCCTTCGCCATATGTCCCTATCGCACCGGGAAGCCCGAGCCGCCCTTGAAGTTCGCCTTCTTGAGCAGGCTCTCGTACTGGTGCGACATCAGGTACGCCTGGAGCTGGGCCATGAAATCCATGGTCACCACCACCGTGATGAGCAGCGACGTGCCGCCGAAGTAGAACGGCACGTTGTAGTTCGAGTGCAGGAACTCGGGCAGCAGGCACACCGCCGTGATGTAGATGGCGCCGACGAGCGTCAACCGCGTGATGATCCTGTCGATGTACTTGGCCGTCTGGTCGCCCGGCCGGATGCCCGGCACGAACGCCCCGCTCTTCTTCAGGTTGTCCGCCGTCTCCTTGGAGTTGAAGACGAGCGCCGTGTAGAAGAAGCAGAAGAAGATGATCGCGCCGGCGTACAGGATGATGTAGAGCGCCTGCCCGGGAGACAGCGCCCCGGCCACGTCCTTCAGCCACACCATGCGCTCGTTGGACCCGAACCAGGAGGCGAGCGTGGCCGGGAACAGGATGATCGAGGAAGCGAAGATCGGCGGGATCACGCCCGACATGTTGAGCTTGAGCGGCAGGAACGAGCTTTGCCCGCCGTACAGGCGGTTGCCGACCTGGCGCTTGGCGTAGTTCACGAGGATGCGGCGCTGTCCCTTCTCGACGAACACCACCACGCCCGTGACGGCGAGGATCACCGCGAAGACCGCCAGCGCGATGAAGACGGACATGGCGCCCGTGCGCACGAGCTCGAGCGTGCCGCCCAGGGCGTGCGGCAGGCCCGCCACGATGCCGGCGAAGATGATCATCGAGATGCCGTTGCCGATGCCGCGCTCGGTGATCTGCTCGCCCAGCCACATGAGGAACATCGTTCCGGTCATGAGCGTGATGACCGTCGTGAGGCGGAAGGCGAGGCCCGGATCCATCACGAGGCCGGGCTGCGACTCCAGCGCGATCGAGATGCCGAGCGCCTGGAAGGCCGCGAGCACCACGGTGCCGTAGCGCGTGTACTGGGTGATCTTGCGCCGGCCCGCCTCGCCCTCCTTCTTGAGGGCTTCCAGCTGCGGCGAGACCACGGTCATCAGCTGCATGATGATCGAGGCCGAGATGTAGGGCATGATGCCGAGCGCGAAGATGGTGAAGCGCGACAGCGCCCCTCCCGAGAACATGTTGAACATGTCCAGGATCCCGCCCTTGTTCTGCTGGAACAGGCGCGCGAGCTCCGACGGGTCGATCCCCGGCACCGGGATGTGCGCCCCGACCCGGTAGACGACCAGCGCACCCACGAGGAAGACCAGCCGGCGCTTGAGGTCGGTGAGCTTTCCGAGGGTGGCGAGGGGATTGGACGACAAGCCTTCGTTCTCCGGTTAGGCCGCGGCCTGCTTGGCCTTGGGCTTCAGTTTCTTCTCGACGGGGGGCGGCGCGGGCAGGTCGGCGACCTTGCCGCCGGCCTTCACGATCGCTTCCTTCGCGCCCTTGCTCGCGGCGATGCCCGAGACGCTGAACTGCTTCTCGACCTTGCCGGCGAGGATGATCTTGGCGCGCGTCGCGTCGGCCGGGATCAGCTTCGCCTTCTTGAGGCCGTCCAGGTCGATCGCTTCGGCACCCACCTTGGCGAGGTCGCCCGAGCGGACTTCCGCGGCCTTGGTGATGGTGGTCGCGAGGAAGCCGCGCTTCGGAAGGCGGCGCTGCAGCGGCATCTGCCCGCCCTCGAAGCCCACCTTGTGGTAGCCGCCCGCGCGGGATTTCTGGCCCTTGTGGCCGCGGCCCGCGGTCTTGCCCAGGCCCGAGCCGCCGCCGCGCGCAACGCGCTTGCGCGCCTTGTTGGCGCCGGGTGCCGGCTTGATGGTGTTCAGTTCCATGGCGCTATTCCTCGACCTTCACCAGGTAGCTCACCTTGTTGATCATTCCGCGCACGGCGGGGGTGTCGACCACCTCGACCGTATGCTCGCGGTGCCGAAGACCCAGCCCCTTCACCGACTCGCGGTGCGTGTGCTTCGTCCCGACCAGGCCCTTCACGAGGGTGACCCTGATCTTCTTGCCGGAAGTGGCCGGCTTCGCCTTGGCGTTCATTTCGTTGACCGTCCCTTTAGCCCGCGATCTCTTCGACCTTCTTGCCGCGCTTGGCCGCGATCTCCGAAGGACGGCGCTGCTGCGTGAGGCCGTCGAGGGTCGCGCGCACGACGTTGTACGGGTTGGTCGAGCCGTGGCACTTGGCCGAGATGTTGGTCACGCCCATCACCTCGAACACGGCGCGCATCGCGCCGCCCGCCTTGATGCCGTTGCCTTCCTGCGCCGGCTTCATCATCACGCGCGTGGCCCCGTGGCGGCCCAGCACCTCGTGGTGGATCGTGCCGCTCTTCAACGAAATCTTCACCATGTTGCGGCGGGCCTGCTCCATCGCCTTCTGCACGGCCACCGGCACCTCGCGGGCCTTGCCCTTGCCCATGCCGATCGAGCCGTCGCCGTCGCCCACCACGGTGAGGGCCGCGAAGCCCAGGATGCGACCGCCCTTCACGACCTTCGTGACGCGGTTCACCGAGATCATCTTCTCGCGCAAGCCGTCGCTGCGCTCGTCGCCCTGGCCCTTCTGGTCTGGTCTCGCCATGTGCTCCTGTCCTCTTAGAACTTGAGGCCGCCCTCGCGGGCCGCCTCCGCCAGGGCCTTCACGCGGCCGTGGTAGCTGAATCCCGCGCGGTCGAACGCCACTTCCGTGACGCCCGCGGCTTTCGCCTTCTCGGCGATGCGCTTGCCCACCTCGGCGGCCGCTTCCTTCTTGGCGCCGTTCGGGTGCGCGTTGCGAACCTCCTTTTCCAGCGTGGAGGCCGAGGCGAGCACCTTGCCGCCGCTCGCGTCGATCACCTGGGCATAGATATGGGAGTTGGTGCGGTGGATCGCAAGGCGCACGGCGCCCTGCCGCGTGATGCGAACGCGCGTCTTGGCCGCCCGGCGGATTCTCGAAGCCTTCTTGTCCATGTTCAGCCCTTACTTCTTCTTGGTTTCTTTGAGGGAAACCTGCTCGCCCGCGTAGCGCACGCCCTTGCCCTTGTACGGCTCGGGCGGCTTGTACGCGCGGATCTCGGCGGCCGTCTGGCCGACCTTCTGCTTGTCCACGCCCTTGATCACGATCTCGGTCTGCGTGGGCGTCTCGGCCTTCACGCCGTCCGGGAGCGAATGCACGATGGGGTGCGAGAAGCCCAGCGACAGGTTCACCTTGTTGCCCTGCGCCTGCGCGCGGTAGCCCACGCCCACCAGGGTGAGGCGCTTCTCGAAGCCGGTCTTCACGCCCGCGACCATGTTGGCAACGAGGTTGCGCATGGTGCCGGACATCGCGTTGGCTTCCTGCGACTCGTCCGAGGCGGCGAACACGACCTTGTCGCCCTCGCGCTTCACCGCCACGTTGGCGGCGAGCGCCTGCTTGAGCGTGCCCAGCGGGCCCTTCACGGTCACCTCGCGCTCGGCCACGGTCACCTCGACCTTGTCGGGCACCGTCACGGGATATTTTGCGATTCGGGACATGGCTCGTTCCTTACACCACGATGCACAGCACTTCGCCGCCCACGCCGGTCTCGCGCGCGCGCCGGTCGGTCATCACGCCGCGCGAGGTCGACACGATCGCGACTCCCAGGCCGTTCATGACCTGCGGGATCTCCTCGCGGCCGCGGTAGATGCGCAGCCCCGGGCGCGAGACGCGCTCGATCTTCTCGATCACGGGCTTGCCCGCGTAGTACTTGAGGCCGATCTCGATCACGGGCTTGCCCTCGGCGTCGCGCACGGCGAAGTCCTCGATGTAGCCCTCGTCCTTCAGGACCTGCGCGATGGCGCGCTTCACCTTCGATGCCGGCACCATGACGCTCACCTTCTCGGTGGCCTGCGCATTGCGGATGCGCGTCAACATGTCGGCGATGGGATCACTCATGCTCATATTCGCGCTCCTACCAGCTCGCCTTGATCATCCCGGGGATCTCGCCACGCATGGCGATCTCGCGGATCTTGTTGCGCGCGAGCCCGAACTTGCGGAACGTGCCGCGCGGGCGGCCCGTGATCGCGCAGCGGTTGCGCAGGCGCACGGGGGAAGCGTTGCGCGGCAGCGCCTGCAGCTTCGAGCGCGCCTCTTCCCTGGCGTCGTCGGTCGCCTTCGAATCCTGGATGATCGACAGGAGCTGCTTGCGGCGCTCCGCGTACTTCTTCACGGTGGCGCGGCGCTTCGCGTCGCGGTTGATGACGGCTAGCTTGGCCATTAAACCCTCTCAGTCCTGAAGGGGAACCGGAACGCTGCGAGGAGAGCCTTGGCTTCCTCGTCGGTCTTCGCGGTCGTGGTGATGGAGACGTTCAGGCCCCGGAGCGCGTCGATCTTGTCGTACTCGATCTCCGGGAAGATGATCTGTTCCTTGATGCCCATGTTGTAGTTGCCGCGCCCGTCGAAGGCGCGCGCGCCGATGCCGCGGAAGTCGCGCACGCGCGGCAGCGCGATGGTGACCAGGCGGTCGAGGAACTCGTACATGCGGCGGTTGCGCAGCGTGACCATGACGCCGACCGGGTAGCCGGTGCGGATCTTGAACGCGGCGATCGACTTCTTCGACTTCGTGACCACCGGCTTCTGGCCGGCGATCTTCTGCAGGTCGCCCGCGGCGTTCTCGAGGATCTTCTTGTCGGCCACGGCCTCGCCCACGCCCATGTTGAGCGTGATCTTGGTCACGCGCGGCACCTGCATGCGCGTCTTGTAGCCGAACTGCTTCATGAGCGCCGGGACGATGGTGTCCTTGTAGACCACGGCGAGCCGCGGCGGCTGCGTGGGCGCGGCCTCCTTCTCGGCGGGCTTGGCGGCCTTGGCTTCCTTGCCCTTGCCTTCCTTGCCGCCCTTCGCCTCGGGCTTGGCAGCCGCCGGCTGCGCCTTGGCGGCGGGCTTGTCGTGCTTGGCGTCCTTGGCGTCCTTGCCGCCCTTGGCGCCCTTCGCGTCCTTGTCTTCTTTAGCCATGTCTCAAGATCCTCAAACGTCCACGACTTCGCCGTTGGACTTGAAGAAACGCACCTTGCGCGCCGGCGTGGTGCCCTGGGCCGCGAGGAACTTGAACCCCACCCGGTCGCCCTTGCCGGTGGCGGGGTTGAGGAGCATCACGTTGGAGATCGAAAGCGGCATCTCCTTGTCGATGATCCCGCCGGTCTGCCCCTTGATCGGGTTGGGGCGCTGGTGCTTCTTCACGCGGTTCACGCCCTCGACGAGGACCTTCCCGGAGTCGACCAGCACGCGCAGCACGGTGCCGCGCTTGCCCTTGTCGCTGCCGGCCGTGACCACCACGGTGTCTCCCTTGCGGATCTTCTGCATGCGCGGGCCTCCTACAGCACTTCGGGCGCGAGCGACACGATCTTCATGAAGCGCTCGGTGCGAAGCTCCCTCGTCACCGGGCCGAAGATGCGCGTGCCGATCGGCTCGAGCTTCGGGTTCAAGAGGACGGCGGCGTTGGTGTCGAACTTGATCACCGAGCCGTCGGGACGGCGCACGCCGTGCGCCGTGCGCACGACGACAGCGCTGTAGACCTCGCCCTTCTTCACGCGTCCGCGCGGGGCGGCGCTCTTCACGCTCACCTTGATGATGTCGCCGATGCCGGCATAGCGGCGCTTCGAGCCGCCCAGCACCTTGATACACATCACCGAGCGCGCGCCGGTGTTGTCGGCGACGTCGAGGATCGATTGCATCTGAATCATTGTTCTCTCTCCAACTTGACCCGGGGCGGATGCCTCCGGCCAGTCTTGGATCCGTCTTCCGCCTCCGCTTCCCGTGGGGAGGCGGCGGCGCTGGTTTTCGTGGTCCCGCCTATGCGGCAGGAGGGTCGGACTGCAACCTCTTGGGGCCCGGGCGTTTGGTGCTGCTTGGGCTTCGGCTGGCGGCCGGGCGGCCCCCCGGGATCACTCCCGGGGCTCTTGCTGCACCCCCGGCCGCGAAGCCCGCGGTCCGGAAGCTAAAAAGACTGCGATTATAGCACCCTTGGCAGGGTTCGTGCCAACTACAGGCGCCTTACTCCGGGCGGGCGCGCTCCGCCACCTTGGCGACCTTCCACGCCTTGGTCTTGGAGATGGGGCGGCACTCCTCGATCACCACGCGGTCGCCCAGCTTGGCGTCGTTGCCCTCGTTGTGGGCGTGGTATTTCTTCGTGCGGCTCACGAGCTTGCCGATGGTCGGGTGGATCACCTGGCGCTCGACGAGCACCGTGACCGTCTTGTCCATCTTGTCGCTCACCACGGTGCCGGTGAGCTGGCGCTGGTTCTTCGCGGGCGCGTTCTTCGCGGTTTCGGCGTTCACTGGGCGGCCCCCTTCTTCTTCTCGGTGATGAACGTGTGCACGCGGGCGATCTGCCGGCGCACGCGCTCGATCTCGCTGTTCTTGGTGAGGCTCTGGGTGGCGAGCTGCATGCGCAGGCCGAACTGCGCGCGGCGCAGCTCCAGCAGCTCCTTCTCGAGCTCCTCGGCGCTCCGGGAGCGCAGGTCGTCTTTCTTGCTCATGTCGCGATTCTCCTTAACCCAGCGCGCGCTGCACGAAGGTCGTGCGGATGGGCAGCTTCGCCGCCGCGAGCGCGAAGGCCTCGCGGGCCGTCGCCTCCTCCACCCCGTCCATCTCGTAGAGCACCTTGCCCGGCACGATCTCGGCCACGAAGTACTCCGGCGAGCCCTTGCCGTTGCCCATGCGGACTTCGGCCGGCTTCTTGGAGATGGGCTTGTCCGGGAAGATGCGGATCCACACCCGGCCGCCGCGCTTGATGTGGCGCGTCATGGCGCGGCGCGCGGCCTCGATCTGGCGCGCCGTGAGGCGCCCCCGGCCGGTGGCCTTCAACCCGTATTCGCCGAAGGAGACCTTGGCGCCGCGCGTGGCCACGCCCTTGTTGCGGCCCTTCTGCTCCTTGCGGTACTTCCTTCTAGCTGGCTGCAGCATTTCTCACTCCCGGTTTGCGAGCGGGCTTGCGTTCGGGAACCTCGGGCGGGGGCGCGGCGGGCTGCTCGCCCTTGCCCAGCACCTCGCCCTTGAACACCAGCACCTGCACGCCGATCGTGCCGTAGGTGGTGCGGGCCTCCGAGAAGCCGTATTCGATGTCGGCGCGAAGCGTGTGCAGCGGCACGCGCCCCTCGCGGTACCACTCCGTGCGCGCGATCTCGGCTCCGTTCAGGCGCCCCGCGCTCGTGATCTTGATGCCCTGCGCGCCCAGGCGCATGGCGTTCTGCATGGCGCGCTTCATCGCGCGGCGGAACATCACGCGCTTCTCGAGCTGGCCGGTGATGGAATCGGCGATGAGCTGCGCGTCGAGCTCGGGCTTCCTGATCTCCTCGATGTTCACGTGGACCGGCACGCCCATCAGCTTCTGCAGCGCGTTCCTCAGGCCCTCGATGTCCTCGCCCTTCTTGCCGATCACCACGCCCGGGCGCGCCGAGTAGATGGTGATGCGCGCGTTCTTGGCGGGGCGCTCGATCACGACCTTGCCGACCGCGGCGTGCGAGAGCTTCTTCTTCAGGTACTCGCGCACCTTGATGTCCTCGGCGAGCATCCCGGGGAAGTTCTTGGAGTTCGCGTACCACTTCGAGCCCCAGTTCCTGTTCACCGAGAGGCGGAAGCCGGTCGGGTTGATCTTCTGTCCCATGACTAGTCCTTTTTCCCGTCGCCCACGGCGAGGAACACGTGGCAGGTCGGCTTGGTGATGCGGTTGCCGCGGCCCTTGGCGCGGGCGTGGAAGCGCTTGAGCACCGGGCCCTTCTCCACGTAGATCCGCGTGACCTTCAGCTCGTCGATGTCCGCGCCGTTGTTGTGCTCCGCGTTGGCGATCGCGCTCTCCAGCACCTTCTTGATGATCTTCGCGCCTTTCTTCGGCGTGAAGGCGAGGATGTTGAGGGCGTTCGCGATCGGCTGGCCGCGCACGAGGTCGGCGACGAGGCGGCCCTTCTGGGCCGAGAGCCTCACGCCGTACAGTTTGGCTTCCACGTTCATCTGGCCGTCTCCTTACTTCTTGCCCGCGGCCGGGGCGGGAGCGCCGCCGGCGGCCGGCGCCGCGACCTTCTTGTCGGCCGAGTGGCCCTTGAAGGTGCGCGTGAGCGCGAACTCGCCCAGCTTGTGGCCCACCATGTTCTCGGTCACGTAGACGGGGATGTGCTGCTTGCCGTTGTGGACCGCGATCGTGAGGCCGACGAAGTCGGGCAGGATGGTGGAGCGGCGCGACCAGGTCTTGATCGGGCGCTTGTCCTTCGCCGCCGAGGCGGCTTCCACCTTCTGCATGAGGTGCCCGTCGACGAACGGGCCTTTCTTGATTGAGCGTGCCATCGTGAGTCCTTAGGCCTTCTTGTGGCGGCTGCGCACGATCATGGTCTGCGTGCGCTTGTTGGAGCGGGTCTTCTTGCCCTTGGCGGGCTGTCCCCACGGCGATACCGGGTGGCGGTTGCCGCGCGTGCGGCCGCCCAGCGGGTGGTCCACCGGGTTCATGGTCTCGCCGCGCACGGTCGGGCGGATGCCGCGCCAGCGGTTGGCGCCCGCCTTGCCGATCTGGCGAAGGTTGTGCTCCTCGTTGCCGACCTCGCCGATGGTGGCGCGGCAGTTCACGTGCACCCGGCGGATCTCGCCGGAGCGCATGCGAAGCTGCGCGTACTCGCCCTCGCGGGCGAGCAGCTGCACGCCGGCGCCGGCCGCGCGCGCGATCTGCGCGCCCTTGCCCGGCAGCATCTCGACGCAGTGCACCGTGGTGCCCACGGGAATGTTGCGCAGCGGCAGCGCGTTGCCCGACTTGATGGGGGCCTCGGAACCGGCCTCGATCTTCTGGCCGACCGCGAGGCCCTTGGGCGCGATCATGTAGCGGCGCTCGCCGTCGGCGTAGACGATGAGCGCGATGTTGGCGCTGCGGTTCGGGTCGTACTCGAGCCGCTCGACCTTGGCGGGAATCCCGTCCTTGTCGTTGCGGCGGAAGTCGATGATGCGATAGTGGTGCTTGTGCCCGCCGCCCTGGTGGCGCGTGGTGATGTTGCCCATGGAGTTGCGGCCCGCGCGCTTGGGCAGGGCCTCCACGAGCGGCGCGTACGGCGCCCCCTTGTGCAGGTTCTCATTCACCACCTTCACCATCGACCGGCGGCCGGCCGAGGTGGGCTTGGTCTTGACGAGTGCCATGTCAGGCCACCCCTTCCACGAAGTTGATGTCGCCCTCGCCCACGAGGCTCACGTAGGCCTTCTTGATGGCCTTGCGCCGCCCCGTGTAGCGGCCGTGGCGCTTCTCCTTGCCCTTCACGTTCACCACGTTGACGGCGCCGACCTCGACCTTCTGGTCCTTGAAGAGCAGCTCCACCGCGGCCTTGATCTCGGCCTTGGTGGCGTCGGGCAGCACCTCGAAGACGACCTGCTTGCGCAGCTCGCCCACCATGGTGGCCTTCTCGGAAATGATCGGGGCCACGATCACCTGGGTCAGTCGTTCCTGGTTCATGCGAGCGCCTCCTCGAGGTGCTTCACCGCGGCCTTGGTCACCAGGACCTTCTCGAAGCGCATCAGGCTCAGCGGGTCGGCGTGGCGCGCCTCGAGCACCATCACGTTGGGCAGGTTGCGCGCGGAAAGCAAAAGGTTGTCGTCGAGCCTGTCGGTGAGGATGAGCACGTCGTCCATGCCCATGCTCTTGAGCTTGCCGGCGAGCACCTTGGTCTTGGGCGCGTCGATGGTAAGCGCCTCGATCACCGACAGGCGCTCCTCGCGCACCAGCTGCGAGAGGATCGAAGCCATGCCCGCGCGGTACATCTTGCGGTTCACCTTCTGCGCGAAGTTCTCGTCGGGCTTGTTGGGGAAGATGCGCCCGCCGCCGCGCCACAGCGGCGAGGAGGTCATGCCGGCGCGCGCGCGCCCGGTGCCCTTCTGGCGCCACGGCTTCTTGGTGGAGTGGCGCACCTCGCTGCGCGTCTTCTGCGCGCGCGATCCCTGGCGGCCGTTGGCCGCGTAGGCGACCACGACCTGGTGCACGAGCGCCTCGTTGTAGGCGCGGCCGAACAGGGCCTCGGCGCCGTCCACGGGCTTCTGCGACTCGCCCTTCTCGTTGATGACCTTGAGTTCCATCACTTGGCTCCCTTCGCGGCCGGCTTGGCGTGCGCCTTCACGCTGGGAAGCACCACCACGGCGCCGTTCTTCGCGCCGGGGACCGAGCCCTTCACCATGATGAGGGAGCGCTCGGCATCCACGCGCGCGACTTCGAGCAGCTGGATGGTGCGCTTCACGTTGCCCAGGTGGCCGGACATGCGCTTGCCGGGGAAGACGCGGCCCGGGTCCTGCGCCATGCCGATGGAGCCGGGGCTGTTGTGCGAGAGCGAGTTGCCGTGCGAGGCGCGGTTGGACGAGAAGTGGTAGCGCTTGATCACGCCCGCGTAGCCCTTGCCGAGCGTGGTGCCGGAGACGTCCACCTTCTGCCCGGGCTGGAACATGTCCACCTTCAGCTCGGCGCCGGCCTTGAGCTCGCCGGCGACCTTGGCGTCCACGCGGAATTCGCGCAGCTCCGTGCCGGCTTCCACGCCCGCCTTGGCGTAGTGGCCCGCCATCGCCTTGCCCACGCGCGAGGCGCGGCGCTTGCCGAAGGCGACCTGGACGGCCACGTAGCCGTCGTTGTCCTGGGACTTGATCTGCGCGACACGGTTGCCCGAGCAATCGAGAACCGTCACGGGGACCGACGTTCCGTCGTCCTTGAAGATGCGCATCATGCCGACCTTGCGGCCGACGAGACCGAGACTCATCTTTCAACCCTTTCTATGTTTCCCCGGGATGTTTTCCGGAGTGCCGGCAGCGATTGGCCAGCCCTTCATCTCGTGTGCCGGGGCCTCGAAGCCCCGACGCAGTAAAGCCATAAATTATAGCAGGTTGCGAGGCCTCGCGCCCGCTGCCCCGCGCCCGCCTCTACAGCTTGATCTCGACGTCCACGCCCGCCGGGAGGTCCAGCTTCATCAGCGCGTCCACGGTCTTGTCCGTGGGCTCGATGATGTCCATCAGGCGAAGGTGCGTGCGGATCTCGAACTGGTCGCGCGAGGTCTTGTTCTTGTGCGGCGAGCGCAGGATGTCGAAGCGCTCGATGCGCGTGGGCATGGGCACCGGGCCCTTCACCACCGCGCCGGTGCGCTTGGCCGTCTCCACGATCTCGAGGGCCGACTGGTCGATCAGCTTGTAGTCGAACGCCTTGAGGCGGATGCGGATCTTCTGTTTTGCGAGGGCTTGGGCCATGTCTTACTCCAGGATCTTGGAGACGACGCCGGCGCCGACGGTGCGGCCGCCCTCACGGATGGCGAAGCGAAGCTTCTCCTCCATGGCGATGGGCGCGATCAGCGTCACCGTCATCTTGATGTTGTCGCCGGGCAT
>Ga0335084_10000778_pt1 | contig 28245 bp, 27 predicted proteins | sample Lox_Sample_44_FD_206721 | JGI IMG/M metagenome (GOLD analysis project Ga0335084, IMG submission 206721) | Soil microbial communities from Loxahatchee National Wildlife Refuge, Florida, United States - Lox_Sample_4.4 | ecosystem: Environmental > Terrestrial > Soil > Wetlands | place: USA... | reverse complement strand
CGCCGGAGTCGCCGCCGTAGAAGAGGCCCATCTCCGTCAGCGACACCGCGGTCACGCCTGGCATCGTGCCGAGGCGGGCCAGCAGGCTCCGGTGGAGCGCGTCGATCGCTCCGGCCGGGTACGCGTTCGCGATCGGTCGCACGCGGAACATCGCCAGATGATCGGGGTCGTAGCCGAGTGGCACGGCGCCGAGCCGCTGGAGGCTGCCGATGAACAGTCCGGCGGTGACGAGCAGGAGAAGCGAAATCGCCACCTGCGCGCCCGCGAGCAGGCGGCCCAAGGGCCATCGGCCCGGGCGGCGCGTGGATCCGGCGATGGTGCGTGAGGTGCCGCGAAGCACCGCGACGAGCTCGAGATCCGTCGCGCGCAACGCGGGTGCCAGGCCGCAGAAGATGCCCGTCACGAGCGCGACGATCGTGGTGAACGCGAGAACCGGCACGTCGAAATGCACGCCGAGGGGCACCGGCGTGCCGGTGTCCGATACCGAGCGCAGCAGCAGGCGCGTGCCGAGCTCGGCGATTCCGAGGCCGAGCGTCGCGCCGCAGCCGGCGAGCAGCAGGCTCTCCGTCAGCAACTGACGCACGAGCCTCGAGCGGCTCGCCCCGAGTGCGACACGCACGGAGAGCTCGCGCTCGCGGGCGGCGGCTCGAGAGAGCAGCAGGTTCGCGACGTTCGCGCAGGCCAGGAGCAGCAGCAGACCAACCAGCGCCAGCAGCACGACGAGCGGCTGCGCGTACTCGCCGCGCAAGGGCGACAATCCGTGGCTCGCGTCCCGGACGACGAGGTGCATGTCGGTCAGGTCGCGCCGCCGCTCCGGATCCGCGATGAGCGCGGCCTCCGCCTCCAGGTCCCGCTGGAAACTCGCGTTCAGCGAGGCGTTGGCCTGCGCGAGCGTGACGCCGGGCCGCAGCCGGCCGACGACGTGCAGAAACATGAATCGTCTGGCGACGCCCGGCGGCTGCGCGAGCATGTCCTCGCCGGGCAGCACGGCCTCCTGCATCGTGACCGGCACCCACACGTCGGGTGCATCGCCGACGACGAGGCCCGTGAAGGAGGACGGAAGCACGCCGACGATCGTGAACGTCGTCTGCCGCACCCGAATCGTCCGACCCAGAGCCTGCGGGTCGCTCGCCAGGCGCGTGCGCCAGAACGCATCGCTCACGATCGCTTCGGGGTGATCGAGGTGCGTCCGATCGACGTCCGGACCGAACGGCCGGCCGAGTCTCGGCGCCACGCCGAGCGTCTCGAAGTACGTCCCGCTCGCGACGAGCACCGAGGCGTCGCGAGCGTCCTGTCCGTCGCCAACCGCCACCGGGGCGACGATCGCGGCGCTGTTGAACGCGAGCGTGTTCGAGAGCACGTCGTTGTGATCGCGCAGTTCCTCGAATTCGTGAAAGCTGAACAGCGAGCGCTCGCCCGATTCGACGCCGCTCATCATCCCGGCAGACGAGGGATCGGACACGACGACGAGCTGCTGCGGATCGCGCACGGGCAGAACGCGGAGGACCAGCGCGTTGATGACGCTGAAGATCGCGGTGTTCGCGCCGATGCCGAGGGCGAGCGAGAGCACGGCCACCGCCGTGAGTCCGGCGTGCTGACGCAGGGCGCGCACGCCGTAGGCCAGGTCCTGGCGGAGCTGGGCGCCGAGCGTGAAGCCGCGGCGGCCGTCGAGGTGGCGATCGTCGGCGCGCTCGGTCCAGCGATCGAGGGTCGGCTGGCGCTGCCGTGGCGATGCCGAGAGCTGGCGGGCGAGGGCGTCCCAGTCGGAGACGTGCTGCGCGGCGCGGCGCTCGGCGTCGAGCTCGGTCGCGCCGGCCTGGCGCGCGTCGCGGTACGCGTCCTCGAACTGGCGCGCGAGGTCCTCGACGATCTCGGCCTCGCGCTCGCGGCGGAGGCCCGTCAGCCGCAGATGGCGGCGGACGTAAGTGGCCCAATCAGGCATCGCTCACTCCGGCAATCTGACTGACCGTCGCGACGAACTGCTTCCAGAGCGTCCGCTCGTGCGCGAGCGCGCGGCGGCCCGCGGGCGTGAGCCGGTAGTAGCGGCGCCGGCGCTCGCCCGGCCGCTCGATCCAGCGCCCGGTGATCAGGCCCTTGTCTTCCAGGCGGCACAGGATGGGATAGAGCGAGCCGATCCGGAACCGGAGCCGCCCGCGCGAGCTGCGCTCGATCTGCTTGCCGATCTCGTAGCCGTGGCGCGGACGGCCCTCGAGGAGCGACAGCACCAGCATGTCCGTGCTGCCTTTCTTGAGCTCGCGGCTGAACATAATGCCAAGCAGTATACTTCTTTACAGTACATCAGCCAACCCGCCGCGCGATAGAATGGAGGCCGGATCCCGACATGTCGCTGTCCCGACTGGCGTGGGTGGTCGCGGCGATCGAGGCGGTCGGCGCGGCCGTGGCGCCCCCCAGCCCGCGCCCGCAGCCGGCCGGGCCGCCCTACCGGCTCGTCGCGACGCTGCCGTCCGGTGTCGATGGCGGGCAGCTCCGGACGTTCGCGTTCGATCCCCGGGAGAAGAAGGTCTACGCCGCGAACAACCGCGGCCTCTACTGGATGGACCTGTCGGAGCCCGACCCCCGCCTCAAGGGGCCGCTCACGAAGAAGAACATCCTCAAGATCGAGATCGCGCCCGAGCTCGGGCGCGTCTTCTACGCCACTCCGGACGAGGTGGGCTACGTCGATCTCGAGCACGGCGGAGACGTCCTGCTCGTGGGCAACATCCTCGCGCGCGACCTGGTGTACGAGCCGACGCGGCAGGAGGTGTATGTCGCGACGCGCGATCCGCGCCTGCTCGTGTTCGACGCCAGGTCGAACCGCCGCGGCGATCCGATTCCTCTTCCCGGCTGGTACGGCACGGAGCTCGAGGCCGCCGGCGGTCGCGTGTTCCTCTCGCTGGGCGGGAAGGACGGCCTGTACGCGATCGACGCCGCGACGCACCGGATCGCGCCGTTCAAAGTCTCGGGCCGCATCGTGACGCCCGCGTACATCGAGGGCGATCCGAGCGGGCAGTACCTGTTTCTTGCGTACTACCGCGAGATCGTCGCCATCGACATCGCCCGCGCAGCCGTCGTCGGGCGCCTCGTCACGGCGAGCCGGCCGACGATCGCGTTCGATCCCGGCGAGCGTCTGCTCGTCGCCACCTGGGCAGACGAGGCGTTGCCGGCGGGACTGGCGATCGACGTCTTTCGACCGGATGGTTTGACGATGGTTGCGCATCTGGAGAACCCGGCGGTTGGCCGCGTGGGCGTCGAGCCGACGAACCACGGGTTCGTGCAGGCGGGTCACCTCGCACTGCTGGTGTGGTCGTCCACGGGGGGCTGAAGTCTGCCTGGGGCGCGCCTATTGTCCGCTGCGGGCCTGACGCGCCAGGTGGCGGTCCACGCGATTCGATGAATTTCCTCGGCGCTGCGTGCCTGCCGGCGCGCCGACGCGTCGGTACCTGCCTTGCCTCTCGCAGGGCATGGCGCGCGTACGGTGGTTCTGCGGGGTGCTGGTGTTCGTGCTCGCCGCGTCGAGCGCGAGTCAGGCGCAGGAGCTCGCCGCCAAGCCGGCGGGCAAGGTCGCCGACACGAAATTCTGGCTCGTCGGCGCGGCGCTCAACACGGCGATGATCCTCGACACGAAGAGCACCTTCGATGTCGCCGGTCGCTGCGCGACGTGCTACGAAGCGAACAAGGTCGTGGCGCCGTTCGTCGCGCAGGGGCCGGCGGTCACCTTCGTGGCCGGCGAGTTGTTCGACGCCGGCGTCATGGCGGTCTCGGCGAAGATGAAGGGCTCTTCCAAGGCGTGGGTGCGCCACATCTGGTGGGTCGCGCCGGTCGCGATCGCGGCGGGCCACGTCGCGGCCTATCGCCACAACGTGAACGTCCGGTAGCGTCGGATCGCGTCAAATCTTCCCGCCGAGGGCCTCGCGCTCCTGCCTGAGGAGCGCGCCTCGCGTCCAACCCCGAGGATCATCGCGCCATCCGCACGTTTCGCAGCGGCACTGAGATTGCAATCACCGGTGTCCGTGTGCCGCGGTCCCGCGGCGCCCGCGACGTTGGCCCGGACGAGTGCGTGCGTCCATCTCCCCTCCGCACGTTTCGGCGATGAGTGTGCTCTGGCGTTCCAGTGCGGCAGTCGCCGCGTTGGGAGGAGCGCATGCGATTCTGGTGCGGGGCCGTTCTCGTGCTGCTGCTCTCCGGTACGAGCCAGGCGCAGGAGCGCGAGCCGTCTGGCCGTGTGGCCGACACGAAGTTCTGGCTGACGGGCGCGGCGCTCAACGTGTCGATGATCGTGGACACGAAGAGCACGTTCGACGTCCTGCGTCGCTGCGATCGCTGCTTCGAAGCGAATCCGTACGCGGCGCCGTTCATCGCGCGCGGGCCGGCGGTCGCGTTCACGGCCGGCGAGGCGTTCGACGTCGGCGTCATGGTGATCGCGGCGAAGATGAAGGGCGCGCGGCGGCCGTTCTATCGGCGGACCTGGTGGATCCTGCCCGTGGCGATCGCCGCGGGCCACGTCATGGCCACGCGGCACAACATGGCGTTGAAATTCTGAAGCCGGCGCCCTACCGCATCAGGCGCTTTTCGATCTCCGGGAGCGCGGCCAGCGTCACGTCGCCGACCACCTGCAGGCTGCGCGCCGCGACGTGCGCGAGGTCGTCCTGCGCCGTGTGCCACTGCGGGTAGTCCTGCAGATCGATGATGTCAATCGACGGGATCCCGGCCTGCGCGAACGGCAGATGGTCGTCGCCGCCCACCGGTCCGTCAGCATTCAGGAAGACGTCATCGTGTCCGAGCTTCTTCGCCGCGCCCCAGACGAGGTCGACGAGCCACGGCGCGGAGTAGTCGGTCTCCTTGCGCAGCTTGAGGTCGCGCGCGCCGATCATGTCGAACAGGATCATCGCCTTGATCGATCCAATCGTGTTCGCTTTCTTCGCGGTCTCGACGTAGTAGCGGCTCCCGTAGGTGTTGTCCGGCGTGCCGCCGCGGCCGCACTGATCCCAATCCCAGCAGACGGCTTCCTCGCCGTCGAACCAGACGAACTCGTACGTGAACTCGTGCGGCTGCCCCTTCAACACCCGCGCCAGCTCCATGAGAATCGCCGCGCTCGCCGCGCCGTCGCTGGCGCCGACGAACTTGAAGTCCTTCGCGAGCTTCGTGTCGTAGTGGCCCGTCAGCAGGATGCGATCCGTCCGCCGCCCGGGCAGACTGAGCGTGAGATTGATCATCGCGATGGGCCCGTTCGGCGTCTGCGGGGTGAAGCGCTGCTCGCGCACCGTCAGACCGTCGGCGGCGAGCTGCTTCGTGATGTACGCGCGCGTCTGGGCGAGAGCAGGCGACCCGGCCGGCCGGGGACCAATCGCCACCATCTGGCGCAGGTGCTCGTAGGCCTTGCTGCTGTCGAACGCGGGGGATTGGGCCGTCACGACAGCCGTGCCGATGACGCCGATCGCGAGGAGGTGTCTCACAGTCGATCTCCCTGAAGCCGGGTGGTGGAATGATTCTACGCCCGTACCTCGCCGATGTTCATCGTGTACGACGTGTCGCCGCGCGATCCTGTCGTCCTTGCGACCGTCGCGGTGAGCCTCGCCGGCGTGGGCGCGCTGTCGTGCTGGGCGCCGGTGCGCCGCGCGCTCCGAGTCAACCCGACCGACGCGCTCAGGGCCCAGTAGCCTGACCCCGCCCGCGACGCCCGGCAGCGTGCGCGCCTATCGTGGATGGCGGCTGCTGCCGCCCGCGCCCGCCGGCCCCGGTGGCGGCGCCGCGCTCTGCACGATCGTCGACCACGGCAACGCGTCGTAGTGCATGCCGAACGCCGACGCGACCGACAGATGCTCGCGCGCCACGGCGTCGACCGCCTCGGCGACCTGCTGCGGCAGGAACACGCGCCCCTGGCTGATCGTGAAAAGGTCGCTCGTGTAGAGGAGCTGGTGCTGCGGCAGGTAGACCATCATCTGCCGTTCGCCCGTGGCCGTGCGGTAGGGATAGATCTCCACACGGTTGGCGCCGGAGCCGACGACGGTCTTGCCCGTCACGACGTGCAGCACGGGCCGCTTCGGCGACGTCGCCAGCGAATCGGGAAACGACGCGTACTTCGCGGCGAAGAGCCGCGTCAGAATCGGCACGTTCAGATCGAGCGCGTAGATCGGAATCCCGCGTGCGACGTACTCCCGCATGCCGCCGATGTGCGGCCACGAGTCCGACGTCGTGATCACGGCCTTGACCGGCGCGCCGCCGAACCGCTGGCCGGCGTCGGCCATGACCTTCGCCGAGTAGTCCGACGCCAGCGGGCCGTCGAGGATGATGACGCCGTCATCCTGCTTGATCTCCACGATGTCCCAGCTGCCGGGCACGTGCACGACCCCCGGGGCCAGTTCTTTCGCAGGCCGCGTTGGCGATCCCAGCGGCGCGTCGGCGACGCGCCGGCGTCCGACGATCAGGCGCTGTCTGACATCGTCAGGGACCTCGAAATCGGCGGCCGCGACCGTCGGATTGATGCGCACGCGCGTGATGTCGAGACGGCCGTCCGGCTGGCCGCCGTTCGAGTACTCCCACAGCCGCGGGTACCGGATGCCGCCGGGCTCGAGCGTCCACACGCCGAACGTGACGCGCTCGGTGACGTCGCCCCACGGCGCCCAGTACGTGTCGTACGGCCGCGCGCGCGTGATGTCGACCGCCTTCGGCAGGAGCGACGGGGCGTTGAGGAGCAGGCGAACGCGGGCATCGCCCCAGGTGAACGAGACGACGTGATGCGCGTAGCCGTCGAACTGCTCGTCGGGCTCCGATCGCGCGTCCTTCGCGTCGATCGCCGCGAGTATCACGCGCTCCGGTCCGAGACCGAGCGGCATCGCCCCGAGATCCCACGGCGTGCCGGTCGGAGCGAGCGTGCCGTTCACCCGCCGCAGGCCGACCCCGCCGGCGATCAATGTGGTCGTCTCGGGCGTCCAGTCCTTGTTGTCCACCCAGTCGGGCGTCGAGTAGACGCGCGCGCGCGACGTCCGCCGCACGGCGTCCGCACCGAAGTTGCGAACGTCGGTGAAGTCGGCATACGTCGCGACCCATGGGCCCTCGGGCCGCTCGGACTGCTCGCGCTGGAACCACACGGAGAGACCGCTCAGCTCCACCGCCGCGATGGACCGCAGCTTCCCTTCGCCGCCGAGCGCCTGTGCGGCGCCGGACAGCAGGGTCGCGGCCGGAATCGGCGCTGGCAACGGCGCGATGACAACCGCCGCCCGGACATTCGTGGCGGGACGCATCCATCCCGGTGACGACGACTGTCCGAAGGCGCACAGACCCAGGGCGATCACGATCCGCAAGACCGATTGTCGGAGGTTCATCCTTGAGTTGGACGAACGACGCGTGGACGGAGTTTCGACCTCAGGCCCGTCCGGCGAACTCGCGCGTCTCGGTGTGGACGCGCACCTTTTCGCCTTCCTTGATGAACAGCGGCACCCGGATCTCGAGGCCCGTTTCGAGCGTCGCGAGCTTGGTGACGCCGCTCACGGTGTCGCCTTTCACGCCGGGCTCGGTCGACTTGACCGTCAGCTCGACGTGCGGCGGGAACTGCAGCCCGATCGCGTTGCCGTTGAACTTCATGACTTGCACGACGAGGTTGTCCACGAGCAGGCGCCGGTCGTCGCCGACGATCGCGGGCCCGAGCGTGAGCGTCTCGTAGCTTTCCTGATCCATGAAATGGAACCCGGCGCTGTCGCTGTACAGGAAGGACGCGGGCACCGTGACGAGATCGGGCTCCGGGAACTTGTCGCCGGCTTTGAAGGTCTTGTCGAAGACGGCGCGGGTGAGGAGGTTGCGCATCTTGACCCGCACGAGCGTCTGGCCGCCGCGGGCCGTCGGGGTGGAGATCTCGACGTCGATGACGTGGTACGGCGCGCCCTCGAACTCGAAGTACATCTTGCGCTTGAGGGCGATCGCTTCAATCAGGGAGGCCATAGGCGAAATGAGCGGAAATGATGCCGGGAAAGGGGAAATGATGCCGGGTATAATTTGGCGAACTTCAGCAAATTATACCCGGCATCATTTCCCCTTTCCCGGCATCATTTCGCGGCGGGCAGCTCCAGCCGCGCGCGCAGACCACCCATCGGCGCCGTGTCGAGCGCGATGGATCCGCCGTAGAGCACGGCGAGGTCGCGCACGATCGCGAGGCCGAACCCGGAGCCTGGAGCCGCTTCGTCGGCACGGACGCCGCGCTGCAGGACGGCCTCCCGCATCGACGGATCAAGTCCCGGACCGTCGTCATCCACCGTGGTCACCACGCGGCCGCCGCTCTCCGACGAGCTGACGACGACGCGCGACGTCGTCCACTTGCAGGCGTTGTCGACCAGATTGCCGAGCATTTCCTCGAGGTCTTCGCGGGCGGCGCGCACCGCGAGATCCGGCGCGACGTTGACCTCAATGGCGAGATGACGGTCGGCATACAGCCGCTGGAGCGTGCGCACCAGGCCCTCGGCGGACGCGGCCACCGGCGCGCGCAGTCCGGCCGCGCGGCCGGACGCGGCCACGCGGGCCTGCGAGAGGTGATAGTCGATCTGCCGGCGCATGCGGGCGATCTGCTGTCCAATCGCCGCGGCCAGATCGTGCTGGCCCGCCGCTTCGGCGCGGGCGGCCTCCTGGGCGAGCACCGCGAGCGGCGTCTTGAGACCGTGGGCGAGATCGCCGGCGCGTGCGGCCGCTCGCGCCACGCGCTCGTCGCGATCGTCGAGCAGCGCGTTCAGGTCGTCGATGAGCGGCTGCACTTCCGCTGGATACTCGCCGCTCATGCGCGGCTCCCGGCCCTCGCGCACGGCGAGCAGGCGCGCACGCATCTGCTTCAGCGGCAGCAGGCCGCGCCTGAGCTGGTTCAGACCCGCGCCGATCAGAATCAGCGCGACCATGGTGAGGAGCATGCGGTGGAGCAGCGACACCCAGCTCGGAAAGCGATGCGCGAACAACGCGCCGGCCAGGATTACGAAGACGACGATGCCGATGGTCCAGAGGACGGATCCGCCGATGATCCGCGATCGCAGGGAGCTCACGAGCCGGCCTCCATCCGGTAGCCGAGGCCGCGCACGGTCTGGATGAACGGTCCGCCGAGCTTGCGGCGCAGGCGGGCGATGAAGACTTCCACCGTGTTCGAGTCGCGGTCGGCGTTTTCCGCGTAGATGTGCTCGGTGAGCTCGCTCTGCGACACCACGCGCCCCTGGTGATGCATGAGGTACGACAGGACGCGAAACTCATGGCTCGTGAGCTTCACCGGGACTCCGTCAACCGTGACCCGGGCGCCGCGCGGATCCAGGACGAGCGTGCCGCACCGCAGCTCGGGGCCGGCCTGACGGCTGGCGCGGCGGATCAGCGCGCGAAGGCGCGCCAGCACTTCCTCCATCGCAAACGGTTTCGCGACGTAGTCGTCAGCGCCGCTGTCGATGCCCTGGACCTTCTCGTGCCACGTGCCCCGCGCGGTGAGCACGAGCACCGGAGCCGTCACCCCGGCGTCGCGCCAGCGGCGGAGGATCGTGAGCCCGTCGATCTTGGGTAGCCCCAGATCGAGCAGGATCGCGTCGTACTGCTCCGTCTGGCCGAGAAACTCGGCGCGCGCGCCGTCGGCCGCGCAGTCCACGGCGTACCCGGCCGCGTCCAGCGCGAGCGCCAGCTGCTCCGACAACGCCGGTTCGTCCTCGACAATCAGCACGCGCATGAGTCGGGTCCAGGCCCCTCGCTCATTTCAGCACCTGGGGCTGAACAGTACCTGAACAGGGCATTCACGATCGATTCAGGCCCCGGAGGATACGCTGTGGCGTCGTGCGCTGGATCGCCCACCTCATGCGCGACGTCCGGCAGGCCGGGCGCGCCTGCCGCCGGACGCCGCTCACCGCTCTCGTCGTCACCGTGTCGATTGGCGCCGGCGTGGGCGTCAACACGACGGTGTTTTCGTGGCTGCAGGCGCTGATCTTCCAGCCGCTGCCGGGCGTCGCCCGCGCCGCGGATTTCCGCCTGGTCGAGCCGCGCGCCGAAGCCGGGTCGTATCCGGGCGTGTCGTGGCGCGAGTACGGCGATCTCCGCGGTCAGCTGCCGTCGTTTCAGGACCTGCTGGCGTTTCGCATGGTGCCGTTCAACGTCGGCGACCCCGGCCGCACTGAGCGGACGTTCGGCATGCTCGTGTCCGCGAACTACTTCGACGTGCTGGGCCTCCGGCCGGCGCTCGGCCGGTTCCTGCGCCCCGATGAGGCCTCGACGCCCGGCGCCGCGCCCGTCGTCGTCATCTCGTACGACTACTGGCAATCGCGGTTTGCGGGCGATGCGGGCGCGCTCGGCCGGGCAGTGCGGGTGAACGACCGGCCGCTCACGGTCGTGGGCGTGACGCCGGCCGGCTTCCAGGGCACGGTCGTCATGCTGCGGTTCGATCTCTGGGCGCCGGCGACGCTCGCGCCCGTGCTGTTCAACGGATCGTCGGAGCTCGACGACCGTACGTCTCGCGGGTACTCGATGATGGGCCGCCTGCAGCCGCACGTCGCGCGGGCGCAGCCGCAGGCCGAGCTCGACCAGGCGATGCGGGAGCTGGCGCGCGCGTATCCGGCGAGCAACGCGACCGTGCGCGGCGAGATCCTGCCGTTCTGGCAATCCCCGCGCGGGCCCCAGCGCATGCTCGCGGCGTCGCTGGAGATCCTGCAGGGCATCATGCTCGTCCTGCTGCTGACGGTGTGCGGCAACGCGGCGACGCTGATGCTCGCGCGCGCGAGCACGCGCTACACCGAAGTCGGGGTGCGGCTGGCGCTCGGCGGCGGCCCGTGGCGCGTCTTCTCGCTGCTCGTGACGGAAAACCTCGTGCTGGCGCTGGGCGGCGCGGCGCTGGGCCTGGCGCTCGCCATGTGGGGCACAGAAGCGCTTCGGGCGGTGCCGATGATTGGCTCGGTGCCGATCAAATTCGAGACGAGCATCGACGCGACCGGTCTCGTCTTCGCGCTGGCGCTCGGCGCGGCGTCCGGCGTGATGGTCGGCCTGGCGCCGGCGGTCCATCTCGCGCGGCTCGATCCGCTGCGGGCCCTTCGCTCGGGGGCGCGCACGGCCGCGCGCAGTCCGATGCGCAACGCGCTCGTCGGCGTGCAGGTCGCGCTCGCGTCGCTCGTGCTGATCGTCGCCGGCATGTTCTACCGCAGCTTCACCGAGGCCCGCGAAATCGATCCCGGGTTCAAGCGCGACGGGGTGCTCCTCGGGGCGTTCGACTTCTCCGCGCGCAATCCCTCGCAGGCCGCGAGCCGGACGTTCGCGACGGCGCTCCTCGAGCGGCTGCGCGCGCTCCCGGGCGTGGAGTCTGCGGCGATCGCCGCCTTCGTGCCGCTCGACATCCACGGCATGCCGCTCGGCGCGTTCACGCTCGAGGGCCGGGCGAGAAACGACGCCGCCGCGGACGAGGCGCTCGCCAACACCGTCACACCGGACTACTTCAGGACGATGGCCATTCCGCTGGTCGCGGGGGCGGACTTCGCGGATCTCACGGACACGGCGACGGCGCCACAGGTCATCGTCAACGAGGAGTTCGTGCGCCGCTTCCTGCCCGGGTTGCAGGCGCTCGGCCGGCGGCTGCAGGTCCGGGATCGCGCGTATGTCATCACCGGCGTCGCGCGTGACTCGCACTACGAGTCGTTCACCGAGCCGCCGACGCCGATCGTCTATTTCTCCCTGCGCGACCGCCCGTCGTCCCGCGGCGAGATCCACCTGCGCACGCGGCCGGGCGCGGAGATGGCCCTCGCGCCGGCGGTCCAGCGCATCGTCCGCGAGCTCGACCCGACGCTGCCGGTGTACGACATCCGGACGCTGTCCGACCACGTCGAGAAGAACCTGTTCCTGCGCCGGATTCCCGCGCGGATGTTCGTGGTGCTGGGCCCGCTGATTCTGGGGCTCGCGGCGTTCGGCATCTATTCGGTGGTCGCGCATGCCGTGGCGCGGCGACGGCAGGAAATCGGCCTGCGCCTGTCGCTCGGGGCGACGATCGAGCGTGTCGTTGCCCAGATCGTCGGCGAGAGCCTGCGCGTCGTCGTCATCGGCACGCTGGCCGGCTGGCTGATTGCATTCGGCGTCGGCCTGTATCTCGCGGGCGACGGTCCGCTGGACTGGGCCGTGTTCGCCGGCGTGCCGATCGTGCTCGTGGCGATCGCCGGCGTCGCGTGCTGGGTGCCGGCGCAGCGCGCCGCGAACGACAGCCCGATGCTGGCGCTGCGCCGGGAGTAGCGGGTTCGGAGAGGGATGGAGGAGCGATGAGCAAACGGATGTTTGTGATCACCGTGATCGTGATCGTCGCGCTGGCCGCGGTCATGGTCGCGATGCACCGGCGCGGCGGGCCGATCGTAAACGCGTTGCACGGGTTGCATGGGCATTAGCGAAGGCAGAAGGCAGAAGGCAGAGGGGAGAAGGTGATGTCGAGACGATTGTCAGGCGTGATGAGCGTGATGGCGGTGGCACTCGTGTGGGCCGCGGGCAGCGGCCTCGCCGCCCGGCAGGACCCAGCGAAGAGTGCCGCGCCGAGCGTGGCGGGCAAGTGGAGCATGTCGGTGCAGGGCGACCAGGGCGCGATGTCGGCGAGCCTGGTGTTCAACGTCGACGGCAAGAAGGTCACAGGAACGCTCACGAGCGATCACACCGGCGAGGCGCCGTTGGAGGGGACGTTCCAGGACGGCGCGCTCGCGTTTTCCGTCAGCGTGCGGCACGACGGCGCGGACGCGATGGAGCTGAGCTTCACCGGGAAGCTGAAAGACGACGGCACGCTGGCAGGAACGCTGTCCGGCCCGATGGGCGAGATCGCGTGGACGGCAACGCGGGTGAAGTGAGCCCTACGCGCTTGTCGTCGGCAGGCGCTTGATCAGCGCTTTGGCCTTTCGAAACCACGGTCGCTCGCGCCGCCGCAGGTAGCGGGGCATCGTCGGCGCCTTGGCGAGGATGCGCTCGGCCCACGCGCGCGCCTCGGCCGGCCGGTCGTGGCCGGCCAGAAACGCCGCGTAGTTGTAGTACGTCTCGGACAGCGTCGAGACGGCGACCGCGTTCTGGAACAGGGCGTCCGCGCGATCGGTCTGACCGGCGAGCGCGCACGCATGCGCAAGCATCCCGATGCCGCGGTTGAAATCGTATTTCGGCTCCTTCGCGATGACGCGATCGAGATCCGTCACGGCCGCCGCGGCATCGCCCAGCTCGATCTCGGCGAGCCCGCGGCGATAGAACGGATCGAGCGTGTCGGTCTGGCGCGCGAGAACCTTGTCGTACAGCGCCCGTGCTTTCGCGAACTGTCGTTCCTCGAGGTACAGATCCGCCAGCTCCTCGAGATTGCCGACCGCGGGGTTGTCGATGACGATCCTCTCGAGCTCGGCGATCCGGCGCCGCCGCGAGAACTGATTGACGACGCCGCGGAGCAGCGCCGCGTCCGGTACGACCTCTGCGACGATGTAAATCAGCGCGCCGAGGCCGCCGCCGACGAGGATGATCCAGAACCAGTAGCCTTCGGGCCGCCGGCGAAGGAAGTGCAGCAGCGCGACCGCCTGGAGGACGATCCCCCACGGGTAGAAGAGCGCGCCGAGTCCCATGGAACCCGGCGACTATAGCACGCCGATCGCGGGCGCTCCGGTGTCGCGCGACGCGAGCGGACGCTAGATCGTGCGTCGACTGACGCGCCGATCGCCCAGCGCCGCGAGCGGATCGATGCGCGACGCACGCAGCGACGGCACGAAGCACGCCGCTGCCGCGACCAGCCCGAAGAACAGCGCCACGCTTCCGTAGACGACGGGATCGAGCGGCCGCACGTTCGCGAGCAGCGTCTGGATCAGCCGCGCCGTGCCTGCGGCGCCCGCCAGCCCGAGCACGACGCCGATCGCCACGAGCTTCAACCCGCCGCTCATGACGAGTCCGAGCACCTGGCCCGGCCGCGCGCCGAGCGCCATGCGGATCCCGATCTCGCCGGTCCGCTGCGCCGCGGCATACGAGACGACGGAGTAGAGGCCAATCGCTGCCAGCACGAGCGCGATGCCCGCGAACACGGCCGTGAGCGCCGCGACGATCTTCTGGACGCCGAGGCTCTGCGCGAGCAGCACGTCCAGCGACTGGAAGAACGAGATCGGCTGGTCCGAATCGACCTGGGCGACGGCCGTGGCGATGAGGTTCTGGAGCGCGGCCGCGTCGCCCGTCGTCCGCGCCGTGACGTTCATCGACGGCTTTCCCACCTGCCGCATCGCGTAGTAGATCTCGTCGGGCGCGGGCGCGTTGAGGCCGTTGCTCTTCACGTCGGCGATGACGCCGACGATCTCGTTGACGATCTCGGCGTCCCGCCCGCGCATCAGCTTGTGACCGAGCGGCGATTCGCCCGGAAACACGTGGGCGGCGAGCGACTGGTTGACGATGCACACGAGCGGCGCGCCGTCGCGATCCTGCGCGGTGAACCCGCGGCCCGCGACGAGGGGAATGCCAAGCGTGGCGAAGTAGTCTTCGCTGACGATGTTGAGACCCGCCAGCGGCCGCTCGGGGAGCGGCAGGATCGGCCGGCCGGCGACGCTGTACGGCGAGCGCGCGCCGAAGCCGTTGATCGGCAGCGAGATGCTCGCGCCCGCGTGCGTGATCCGCGGATTCATCCGCAGTTGGTCGACCACCCGCGTGAAGAAGTCCGCTTGTTCCACCGGCGTGGTGTATCGGCTGGTGGGCACGCCGACAAACGCGGTCGCCACGCCCGTCGGATCGAATCCCGGCGGCGTCCGCTGCAGCGAGATGAAGCTGACGAGGAGGAGGCTCGATCCGACGAGCAGCACGACGGACAGCGCGACCTCGCCGACGATCAGCGACGCGCGCAGGCGGCCGCCGCGCGCGCCCGACGAGCCGCGCATCGCGTCCTTCAACGTATCGACGAGCTGCGTCTTCGACGCGTGGAGCGCCGGGATCAGCCCGACCAGGGCCGCGCTCACGAGCGCGCCGCCCGCCACGATGGCGAGCGCGCGCCAGTTGAGCGACAGCGTGGTGTCCGGCGGCAGCTGCTGCGCGACCAGGACCTCGATGCCCTTCAGTCCCCAGCGCGCGAGCGCCGCGCCGATCACGCCGGCCGTCAGCGAGAGGACCGCGCTCTCGGTCAGGAACTGCCGGACGATCGCCCCACGGGTCGCGCCGAGCGATTGGCGCACCGCGATCTCCTTCTGCCGGCCGGCCAGCCGGCCGACGAACAGGCTCGCGACGTTCGCGCACGCGATCAGCAGCACGAACCCGACGGCGCCGAGCAGGGTGTAGAACGTCGGTTTGAGGTTGCCGACGTTCGAGTCCACGAAGTCGCGCGGATAGCTCGTGTTGTTCGCGTCGAGCTTGGCCGGGAACTGCTTGCCGTAGCTCCGGCTGAGCGCCTCCAGCTCGGCCGTAGCCTGTGCCAACGACACGCCCGGCGCCAGGCGCGCGATGGGCTGGGCGTAGCCGGCGCCCGCGTCGACCTGCGTGGGCACGAGATAGCTGACCTCGAAGACCCTCGGCGCAAAGACCTGCACCTGCTGGAACGGCTGCGTGAGCGCGGGCGGCGTGATGCCGATGACCTGCCACGACTGGCCGTTCAACCGAATCACCTCGCCCACGATCGACGCGCGCTTTCCGAAGCGCGTCGTCCAGAGCTCGTGGCTGATGATGCACACGAGCGGGCCGTTCGGTACGTCGTCGGCCGCGGTGAAGTCGCGGCCGCGCGCCGGCAGGACGCCCAGCGTCCTGAAGAAGGCGCTGCTCACCCGGAGGCTGTTGAGCTGGGCCGGGTGCTCGCCGTCGCCCGTCAGCGTGAAATTGTCGAACGCGCTGATCGCGAGCGATGAGAACGAGCGCGCCGTGCGGCCGAGCTCAACGTAGCGGGGCCACGACAGGGCGGGCGCGTTGAAGTTCGACTGCGGGTTGTTCGACCAGATCGCCACGAGCGTGGACGGATCGGGCGCGGTGACTGGATTGAGGACCAGCCGGTCATACACCGAAAACAAGGCCGCGTTCGACGCGATGCCGACCGCCAGCGTCAGGATCGCGACGGACGAGAACCCGGGAGTGTTCGCTAGCGCACGTACTGCGGCTCGAAGTGTCGTCATAAATGGAGGACCGCTGACGAATTGCAGGGCGTGTGCCAGGGTGGCCGCCCGACGGACGGGCCAAATCACGGGTGGAAGTTCGCGAGCCCGTCGCGGTACCGCGTGAGCGGCACGGGACCGTCGCGAATTCAAGAAGGTGACCGGTCCCGGACTTGGACATCGGCCCTCGACCTTTCATAATGGGGGCTTCGCCGGCACCGCCGGCCGGAGGCAAGGGACGGGGCATGTTTGCACGGGCGCGAGGCTGGATCGAGTCGTGGGAGCGCGTGAAGGGGCTTCCCGAAGACGAGCTCAAGGACTACATCGTCAAGAAGTGCCGGAACGGTTTTCAGATGGCGAAGAAGCCGTCGCGGGATCAGAAGGACGCGTGGGTCACGCTGCTGGCCGAGGCCGACAAGACGCGCGACCAGCTGAGCCCGCTGGCCATGCGCGTCGTGGAGCACGTGCGGCGGCAGCTCGAGCTCGAGGGCTACGACTTCGAGCTCAACCTCGACGACACCGGCGGCGTCGCGTACGCGGAAGTGCACTTCAAGTCGCTCACCAGGAAGGCGCAGGCCGAGGCCGCCGGGTAGGCCGCGCCGCCCGCTGCTATTTCGAGAACGTCGTCACCGCGCCGCCGGCCGACAGCTTGCGGATGCACTGGTTCATGGTGTCGGCAATGTAGAGATTGCCGGCGCGGTCGAAGGCGATGCCTTCGATGCCGTTGAAGAGCGCCTGCTTCGCCGGGCCGTCGAGGAGGCCGGGATCGGCGTAGCCGCCGATGTTGCTCTTTTCGGTGTCGATCTTGCCGTTGCCGGCGACCGTCGCGACCTTGCCGCCGCCGACCGAGATGACGCGATGCAGGCGCTGGTCGGACACCCAGATGTCGCCGCGCGCGCTCACCGCGACGTGGAGCGGCTCCATCAGCTCGGCCGTGGCGACGTCGCCTTCCTTGTAGACCGGGTTCCATTTTCGCTTCCAGCACAAACCCGCAATGGTCGTGACCGAGCCGTCAGGCGTCACGCGCTTGATGCAGCGGCCGCCGTCGCACGCGATCAGATTGCCGTTGGCTTCGAACGCGATGCCGTACGGATCGAGCGCGAGGTCGCCGGCCGCGCCCCGGCGCCACGTCGTCACCGCGCCCTGCGGCGTGACGACGCGGATGGTCCACGTGCCGCCGTTGGGGCGCTCGACGACGAACAGACGTCCGTCCGGTGCGACGGCGATGTACTTCGGCGCGGTGAACGTCGCCGCGGCGCCGACGCCGTCCTTGTACCCGGACGAGGCGCCGCCGGCGACCGTCGAGACGACGCCGTCCGGCGTGACCTTGCGGATCTTGTTGTAGTCCACCACGTACAAGTTGTCCGACGCGTCGATCGCCATCTCCTGCGTGTCTTCGAACCTGGCGATGTTGCCGGGGCCGTCGCGGTGGCGCACCAGGCCGTCGCCGGCGAAGTCGCTCGCGACGCCGTCGGGCGCGATCTTCGTGATCTTGTTGCCCTTGCCCGTGACGTAGACGTTGCCCTTGCTGTCGGCCGCGACGCTCACCGGGTAGTAGTAGTGCGCGATGGGCCGGTTGGGCTGCGCGCGGCCCATGAGGCCGAAGATCGCGAGAGACACCAGCGCGCCGCTGCAGGCACGTGGACGAATCACGGGCGGGCTCGTGACTGGAATACGCGCGAGGCGGGCCGATCGGAAGGATAATCGTCGGCCTGGAGGCGCGCATGAACTGGCCGCTCGTGTTCAGGCTGTCGCGAGCGTGCCGATCTCCCCGCGGATCCTCATGGCGATCGTCGGTCCGCTCGTCGGCGTGATCTCGGGCGCGGTGATCGGCGTGCTCGCCGTTATCGCGGCGAAACTCCTGCGCGAGCATCCGCCTGGTTCTTGAGAGCGGCCGGGAGTACCACCGATCAAGTGAGAAGTTGAAAGCCAGAGTGAGAAGATTCGGAGGATCACGCGCTACTTCACTGGGCGATTTGCGTAGTAACCCGGCCTGGCTCTGACCGTCACGTTCCGGCCCTTCACCTTTACCACAAGGTCGTGCCAGCCGTCGTTGGTGGCCACGCCACGTGGCTCGTAGGTGAGGACGTAAGACTGACGGAGATAGGCGAGCCGTTCCCTGAACTTCTCCGGCAGCTTGGAGTCATCGGTGTTGTAGACGATGCCTCCGGTCTTCTTAGCAAGGTCTTCGGGGGTGGCGACGCCGTAGTGGAAGCGCCGCTTCGACGTCTGGACGAAGTCCACGGCGATGCCCAAATCGGCCAACGTGCGCGACACGGCCTCCAGCGACAGCCAACTCGCATCGTCGATGCCATCGCTAACCAGCACCACGAGCGATCGACCGGAGTCGCGAGCGACGAGCGACGCCGCGGCGAGCGCTCCGTCCCATGCGCTCAATTGCGGCATGAGGCCGTCGGTTTCGTTGGCGAATGCGATCGTGCCACGACCATCGGTGGCAAGAGGCGCAGCTCGCGCCGGCAGGCCTTGCATTTGGACGAGGCCTTGCCGCCACGCTGTCGCATCCCTCGTCAGCGGAACGAGCGGGACGACACGGTCTGCCACTGCCACCAGCGCCGCAAGATCGCCCGGGCCTAGCGCTCCAAGCAACACATCGCACGCGCGAAGAATGGACGAGAAGGATTCAGGAGGCATCTCGTACATATAGGTGCGCATCGATGTGGCGCGCGCGCCCAGACTCGTGTCAATCGTTAGTGCCACTGCGACGTGGCCGGCGGCTTCGGCCGCGTCGAGCCGCTGAGGAACCCCCTTGTCGAGTATTTCGAAGTCCTCAGAGTGCAGACCGAGGACCGGCCCGCCGCTGTCGCTGACGAGCGCGTCGATTCGGACGCCGTGCGTCGTCGTGCGAAGGCGAGTCTCCTGCTGCCCTGAAGCCAGGAGAACGGCCATTGCTGCCATCACGAAGCCTGCGCCGAAGAGGCGGAGAAACATCATGGTTGCCGCACTTGGGATCGAAGGTGTCCAAACCTGACAGCGGACGACCAATTCGTGTCGTCCATTGCGTAGACACGCCACGGGTCCGGCGCCTGCCGTGCCCACGTGCTCCCATTCAGCGCGGACGCGATCGCAGTCCAACCCTCCTCATCGCGACCGGTCGCCAGCAGGAGTCGACCGAGCGCCAGATAGGCGACCTGCCCGACTGGGTGCGCGCGGATCGCTGTTTCGTAGGCGTTGCGGGCGTCGTCGACCCGTCCCCGTTCTTCGTTGAGTTCCCCGAGAAACAGGTTGGCGAGATAGACCAGCGTCGGCGCGCTGGCGGCCATGGCCTCACGCGACGCTTGCGACAGGTCGCGTTCGGCCTCGTCGCGACGATCGAGGAACCACAGCACCCGGCCGAGCCGGAGGCGCGCTTCGATCAGCGTCGGGTCTAGCGCGAGAGCGGCTCGGTACGCATGCTCGGCCTTGGCGGCGTCTTCGCCGTACGGTCCGTGCGATGACGTCCCGTGGACCTCAGTGTGGCCGAATCCCAGCGCGTAGCCGTCTCGGTCGGGGTGAAGAATGACCTCAAGGTAACGTTCGGCTTTCTTGCCAAGTTCCAGCTGGGTTAGGGGGTCCGCGCTGAATCGCCGACGTAACTCCGCCTCTGCGTCCATGGATAGATGGACGTGGCTGGTGAGTCCGACGAAGTACCAGTCGCGGCAGAACGTCAGCAGCCGTGTGTCGTTGCTCGACTTGGCACGGTCATAAGCCTCGGCGATCAGGCGTTCCGCTTTGTCCGTTGCTCCAGGAGAGCTCTCCCTTAGAGCCTCGATCAGGAAGAGTGCCAGCGCGGCCTTGGCCCAGGCGTCGTCCTGCCCAGGCGGGAGCTTCGCGTCTCGGTCGATTTGTCGAGGCGACCACGTGGAGAGGATCTGCACCGCGCGATCGGCGTCACCACTTCGGTACTCGTGAAAAAGATCAACGAAGCTCAGGCGCGCGGCAGGCTGTATTGCAGCCGCCACCTGCCAAGCGCTCAGCAACGCAGTCAAGACAAATGTGAGACGCCCGGCATGTGCGCCGCGGTACATCCTGCGCCTATCGTAGCGTAGAGATGGGCTGGCTGGCCCGGTCATGCGGGCATTTGGCCGTCAGCTCTGCCTCACACAGATCTTGCAGTGACCGCTCGGAACATAGCAAGTATTCACTCCTCCGCAGATGTACTGAGAATCAACACAATCGTACCCAATAGGGCACGGGGTATTTGCGTCACACGTGGCCGGGGCATACCATGGCAGGTCGCTCGGTACACAGCGGTCGTTGACACAGATGAATGGGCAGTCCGGGAATGGCTGCCGGCAGTCGTTATTCGTCTGGCAGAACCCGATCATCTGACAGTCCTCGCAGCTCTTGTCTTCTCCGGGCTCACAACTCCCATTGTTGTTGCAAGAAGAGGTGGGGGAGCAGCCTCCGCAGTCTTCCGGACAATTCAGGCAGTTCTCTCCTGTCTCGCAGCCGTTGGCTCCACATGTCGGCGTCGGGGGACACGCCTTACAGTCGTCGGAGCAGTTGTCACAGTCCTCGGCGCCCTCCACGCATACCTTATCCCCACAGTGCAGGTAGGTGCCGTAGTCCTCACACGTGATCCAGTCTTCGTTGGCGTCCTGACAGGCGGTCGCGCCGTCGATCCATTCGCCGCAGAGGTTGGCGCATGTCGGCGGAAGTGCACAATCGCCCCAGTCGCCGCATGTGGTCAGCGGGTAGCCGTTCTCGAGCGCAGTCCCGTCGGGGTAACATTCTGTGCTGCAGTCCGCGGTTGGTCCGCATGTCTGGTCGCACAGTTGGGACATGCTGGCCGCCGAGAGCGCCGGCAGGCCGTGGACGATGGTCACCGCCGCGGTGAGCAGCAACGTGTAATGGAGCCTTCTTAGCACGTTTCGCATCGCTCTCCTCCTCCGTCGATCGCAGGGTGCCCGCTACTTCGCGGTACGGTCGACGCCCAACACCTCGTCAAGCACTTTCGCAAATTGGTCGGCCGGCCTCGCCCCGGTCAGCCGCTGGACCACCTTCACGCGGCCATCGGGTTGCACCGTGCCGATGAAAAACGTCGGCGTTCCCGAGACACTTAGCGCGTTGCCTTCGAGCGTGTCCGCGCGCACTTGTGCCGTGACGGGGTTTTGGAGACACGTGTCAAATCGCTTCGCGTCGAGCTTCAGATTCCGAGCTCGTTCTCGGACGCTGGCCTCGTCCAGCTGGGCCTGACGCGCGAAGAGCGCATTGTGCATCGCCCAGAACTGACCTTGCTGGTCCGCGCAGATCGCGGCGAGCGCAGCCTTCATAGCGAATGGATGAATCTGCTCGAGCGGAAAATGACGGAACAACCATCGCACTTTGCCGGGCTCAACGTAGCGCTTCTCTAACTCCGGCTGGATCTCGCGGGCAAATTTCCCGCAGTAAGGACACTGAAAGTCCGAGAATTCAATCACCGCCACCTTAGCCTTGGGGCTGCCCTCCCCGGGTAAGGTCGTCACTGTCAATGGCTCGCGCGGCAAGGGTGCCGCTGGGGGTGGAGCGACGGTCCGGGTTGTTCGCGCCCCCGCGACCGCCACGATGGAATGTCCTGAGAGCAGCACCCAGACCAGCAGTCCACTCACGGCGACGATGGAGAGTGCGGCGAACCCCTCTAGGAGTCGTATCCAGTTGCCTTCCCGCTCAGTCATACGCCTTCTCCTTGCTCGTCCTCGATGACGCAGCGTAGATCACTCGGGTGGGGTTCGGAATGCAAGCGTGTGCACACCAATCTGCACACGATCCCGCACAAGGACGCGCAAGGCCCTGGCCTTGTCGGACGTTCGCAGCTCACCGCAGATTGGGGTACCTGTCGACAAGAAGACGCCGCACGGCGTTCAGGATGGTCGCAAGACCCAGAACGCGTTGCTTCTCCAGGAAGTCCTCGACGGTTACGGGCACCGCGCCGCTCCGCCGATCGCCTCCTGCCATCTCGACCAATTCCAACCGGGTTCGCCGATCCACGCTGTCAATCGACTGACTGAAGGGCTCGCCAAACACGGACAGGCGAAGGACCCCGCGCAGGCACCGCGCGAAGAGAAGCCCGTTGTGTGCTGTCACCCCGGCCGCAGAGCACCAGCCTTCCATCGTTCGGCGAGCCGGCCCGGTGAGCTCCGCCCACGCGTCGATAGTGAGCACATCGTTCGGCGCCTCGACGACCTTCAGGATCGCCTTCGCCACTCGTTCGTGCGGTGGTCCAGCGAAGATGGCGTCCTCAGCGAATTTGGTCGAGGCGCCATGTTCCGCGGCCTCCCGCGTAATTGCCGCGACCAGGCTCATGCGGACCGGCTTGACCAGATACCCGGCGCCGAGCCGCAGAGCCTCCGCCGAACAGTCTGGGTCCGCGTAGCCGGTGATTACGACGAGGCGGGTGGGAATCCGCTCGTCGTTTGCGGCTCGGATGATCGCGAGCCCGTCCTCCCCGCGAAGCTTCCAATCGACGAACGCCGCTGCAAATGCCCGTGTCCTCAGCAGCTCGATGGCTCGGGTGCACGTGTCAGCTGCCTCGACCGCAATTCCCTGCCGCTCCAGAGTCTTGAACGTTCGTGAGACCGCGGGCTCGTCATCGACGACCAGGAGGCGAGGCGAGGCGAGGGGCGAAGACTCATGCGACCCTCTCAGCGACATGCTCGTACTCGTGGCGGGGAGTTCCAGGATCGTCACGGATGCTGGAGCAGTTGTCAAGTATCAGGCAGAGGTTCAGCGGAGCGTCAGACCGCTCCGCCAGCGCCACTGACCCAATCGCCCAGTTGAATCACTCGTAATGCAGCGCCTTGACCGGATCGAGCTTCGCCGCTCTCGTCGCCGGATATAACCCGAACACGATCCCGACCGAGACCGAGACGACGCACGCGATGACCACCGACGCGACGCTCACGATCGTGGACCAGCCGGCGAAGTACGCGACGAGCTGTGAGAGCACGATGCCCACGATCGTCCCGATGAACCCGCCCGTGATCGTGATCATCGTCGTCTCCACGAGGAACTGACGGACGATCGCGCGGCGCGTGGCGCCGATCGCGCGGCGGACGCCGATCTCGCGCGTCCGCTCGAGCACGCTCGCGAGCATGATGTTCATGATGCCGATGCCGCCGACGAGCAGCGAGATCGACGCAATCGCCACCATGACGACCTCGAACAGGCGCTTGGTGCGCTGCTGCTCGGCCAGGAGCTCGGCCGGCACGATCACGCTGAAGTCGCTGGCGCCGCGGTGCGACGTGTCGAGCAGGCCGCGCATCACCGCGCCCGCGGCGACGACATTCGTGTTCGGCGTGAGGGTGACGTAGACGGCGTCGATCTCGTCCTTCTGCCAGCTGAGCGAGTCCTCGAGCCGGAGGATCGCCGACATGAGCGGGACGTAGATGAGGTTGTTGCGATCCTGCGCCGGCAGGCCGGCGACGTCCGCCTGGGCCGTGAGCTGCGGGCCCGCGATGCCAATCACGCGGAACCACTGTTGGTTGATCTTGACGAACTGGCCGATCGGGTCGGCGCCGCCGAAGAGCGCGGCCGTGGCCGCCTGGCCGAGCACGGCGACGGGCGCGGCCGCCTTGTCCTCGTCCGCGTCGAAAAACCGCCCGCGCGTGACGTGCAGGCCGGCGATCTGCTCGTACGACGGCGAGACGCCGTAGAGCATCGGCACGTCGCCCTGCGGCTTGGGCAGGAGCTTGGTCGGCAGCACGCGCTTGCGCGCGGTGGACGCCGCGATGCCGTCGACGTTGGCCTGGATGGACCGCAGGTCCTGGAAGCTCAGCCCGGCCGAGACCTTCCGGACTTTCTGCAGCGTCTGGTTGTCGCCGGCCTCGCGCGCTTCGACGATGACGTTGTGCACGCCGAGCTGCTCGATGAACGCGATGACCTGCTGCTGCGCGCCCGCGCCGATCGACAGCATGGCGATCACCGCCGCCACGCCGAAGATCATCCCGAGCATCGTGAGCGCCGACCGCAGCTTGTGCGCGCGCAGATTGTCGAGCCCCTGATGGAACTCCGGGAGGAGGTCGAGGCCGCCGCGCGCGTGGCGCGGCGCGGCCGCCGTGGTGGCAGTCATCGCGTCGCTCACGTCACTTCCCCGGCCCCGAGGCCGCGGGTTTCGCCGGCGAGCTCGCCGCTGTGGACGCCGCGACCGGATCGACGAGCGCCACCGTCGTGCCCTCGGCGAGCCCCTCGAGGCCGACGCGCGTTTCCGTGCGGTAGACGACCTTCACTTCCTGCGACTCGAAGCCCGACGCCGTCTTGACGAACACCGCCGGCTTGCCGTTCTTGAGGCGCACGGCCTGGATCGGCACCTGCAGGACGTTGTCCACGCGCTTGCCCTTGAGCAGCACCTGGACCGTGGTGCCGGGGCGAAGGCGCGGATCGACCGTGTCGAGCTTGAGCGTGACGTCGAACTGCCGCACGGGCCCGCTGACGTCGAAGAAGTCCGACGAGTTCAGGCCGCCCGCGACGGCCGAGACCTTCGCCGTACTCACGGCGCCCGCAAGGGCGTCGGATGCCACCGTCGCCTCCTGGCCGACGGCGACGTTCGCGCGATCCTGCTCGCCGACCTTCACGCGCAGCTCCATGCCGGAGAGGTCGTAGACGTCGGCGAGCGCGCGCCCGGCGAACGTGTTGTCGCCCGCGCGGTAGGACGGCAGCGTCATGCCGGAGAAGAAGAAGCCGCCGGCGGCGTCGTTGTTCGGCCGGATCACGACGAGGCCGTCGATGGGGGACTTCAGCACGAGCGTGTCGATGTTCTGCTGCGCGCGCGTCGCGGAGAGCTCGGCCTTCGCGCGCTTCTCCTCGACGAGCGCGAGCGCGGCCTTGTTCGTCTCGACCCGGGTCTTCGCGTCGGCGCGGATCTGCGCGAGCCGCTTGGTCGCCTCGTCGAGCGCCAGCTGGTTCTTCGCGTAGGCGTTCGCGGAAATCAGATCGCGGTCGGCGAGGTTGTCGAGCTCCGCCCGCCGGACGTCGAATCGGGCGGTCAGCTCGTCGAGCGCATCCTGCGCGGTCTGCACGTCGAGGTCGGCCTTCTTCTTCAGGATCTGCTGTTCGGCCTCCTCGAGCTCCGACTTCGCCTGCTCGAGCGCGTAGATCTGCTCCGTCGGATCCAGCTCGGCGACGACGTCGCCGGCCTTGACCGACATGCCGGTGTCGAGCATGCGGAGGATTCGCAGCGTGCCGCCGACCGACGGCGCCATGAGCATCGCCGACTTCGACGCGCGCAGCTCGCCCACGGCATGGACGCCCAGTTCCAGCGGCCCGCGCACCACGCGCGTCGTCGGCACGGCCGGATCCTCTGAAGGCGCGGCCGCGCCGCGCGCGCGCAGGACGCGCACGCCGGCCACGCCGGCGATCGCGATGACGACCAGCGCGCCCCCGACCGCGATCCACGCCCGCCTGGTCATTGTTTGCCCTGCTGCGCCTTGTTGGCCGCGGGAACTACGAGCGCGATGTGATCGCCCGGCGCGAGGGCGCCTTTGACGGCAATCTGCTCGCGGCCGCGGCGCACGATCTCGATCGGCACCTCGTCGAAGTGCGAGCCGACGCGCTTGTAGACGATCAGCCGGCCCTCCGACGGAAACACGGCGCCGGAGGGGATGAGCAGCATGTCCGGGATCTTGCCGACGGCGATGCGCGCCACGGCGCTCATGCCGGGCCGCAGGCGCGGGTCCGCGTCGGAGATCGAAAGCGTGAGGTCGAAGTTCTTCGCCGGCGGCCAGCCCGAGGAGAAATCCACGCGCGCGAGCACCGAGATGTCGTCAATGGTCCCGGAGTACGTCCGGTCCGGGACCGCGTCCACGCGCACCGTCGCGGCCTGCCCGACCTTGAGCTGGCCGCGGTCCGACTCGTCGATGTGGGACGTCAGGTGCACCGACGACAGATCGGGCAGCTCCATGATCTGCGCGCCGGCCCAGATGCGGTCGCCGGTGCGGAATTCGGGGGCGGCGCTCATGCCGCTGCTCGCGCGCCAGTTCTGCAGCAGACTGACCGTGCCGTCCGCCGGCGCCTTGACCTCGAGCGAGGACAGGCCGCGCTGCGCCTGGTCGATGTCCGCCTGAATCTTGTCGATCTTGCGCTTGCGCGTCGCCAGGTCGGCCGTGGACGACGCCTTGTCGGCCTCTTGCTTCGCGGTCGCTTCGCGCAGCCGCTGCTCGGCGTCGGCCGTCAGGAGCTTCGTCCGCTCGACTTCGGCGCGCGCCTGCGTTTCCGGATCGGCTTCGTCGAGCTTCGCCCGCTGCACGTCGTACTGCGCCTTCAGCGTGGCCGTCCGATCCGTTTCCGCGTCGATCTTCGCCTGCTCCGTCATCTGATCGAGCTCGGCCTGCGCCTGCCGCAGCTCCGACTGCTTGTCCTGGAGCGTCCGCCGCAGCGTGACGGCGTCGAGGTCGGCGACGACATCGCCTTGCTTGACGGTCGAGCCGTTCGCCGCGAGCTTGAGGATCGTCAGCTCGCCGGCCTGAAACGGCGCCGTCACGAGGATCGATCGATACGGGCGGATGTCGCCGCGCGTCTCGACGATCTCGACGAAGTCGCCGCGCGTGACCTCCGCGGTCGGCACGTCGGGGCCGCGGTTGCGCTTGAGCGCCACCCAGCCGGCCGCGCCAATCGAGAGCGCGACCAGCAGCACGGCACCGGCAACGAGACGCCGCGACAACCAGCGCGGGCGAGCCACGTCAGCGGATCTCCGTGACGTTCTTCGTCATCAACGGCGCGGCGATCTCGACCGACGCGCTGAGGTCGGGCATGAGCTGCGGGCTCGAGCCCTGAATCGACACGAGCGCGATGAACGTGTGGACCTTCGGCGTCATCGAGCTGGCGACGCCGAGCGGCGCGACGAGCTCGATCTTGCCGTCGAACAGCAGCTCGGGATATGCGTCGAGCCGGATCTTCGCCGGCAGGCCGGCGGCGACCGTGCCGACGTCGGCCTGATTCACCTGCGCGCGCACCTGCATCGAGCTCGCGTCGACGATGTCGAGGATCGGCAGCCCGGGCCGCACTTCCTCGCCTTCGCCGACCTCGGCCATGTTGTTGCCCTTCCAGACCTGCTTCAGCACGACCAGGCCCGGAAAGGGCGCCTTGACCGACATCAACTGCGCGTTGCTTTCCGCGTAGCTCAGCGCGCGCTGCGCACGGGCGCGCTGGATCTCGAGAATCTTGATGTCCGCGGCCTCCGACAGACGACGCAGCGCCGACGTCCGCCGCAGCTGATCGAGCTTCGCGTTGGCCTGCTCGAGCGCGAGCGTGTTCTTCTCGGCTTCGACCTTCGAGATCAGGTCATTCGCGAGGATCTTGAGCTTCGCGCGCGAGACGTCGCGCTCGGCTTCCGTGACCGCCGTCTGATCCTTCGCCTGGGCGATGGCCTGATCCGATCGCTTCTTCTGAATCTGGCCGTCGAGATCGATCACGTCCGCGCGACGATCCGCCGCCGCACGCAGCTGGTCCTGGGGATCGAACTCCACCAGGGGATCGCCGGCGTCGACACGCGAGCCCGCGCGGATGAGATGCGTGATGACGAGCGTCGGGGCGTTCTGGCCCGCGAGGCGCGGCACGAACACCGTTCGCGCCCGAGTGGCCTCGACCGTGCCCGCGAGACGAATTGGTCCATTGCGGGCGGCCACGGGCGTGGCGCCGGTCTCGCCGCCAGGCGCTGCCGGACGCCGCAAGAGAATCCAGACAGCCGCGGCGACAATCAGAACCGCGGCGCCAATCATCGGGAGCCGTTTCACGATATCTGATTCTCCAACACCTGGACCGGCTGCGGGGAGATGTCCGATTACAGACAGTTAGACACCAGGCGGCCGCGTTTGGCTGTCGCTTGAGACGCCGCGCGGGGGTAGGTGGTTGGCAGGCTCAGTGCCAGGTGCTGGGTGCTTGGTGCTGGGTGCTGGGTCCTGGGTGCGTGGTGCGTGTGTCAGACTTCCGCCACGATGAGGGCTCGCGCAGCCCGGCGTGTCTGGATCGCGTCACTGACCGCATGGCTGTCGGCGGCGGCGTCCGCAGCCGTCGCGGGGCAGGCGCCGGCCGGTCAAGCCTCGACCCGGCCCGCGCCCGAGACCGTGGACGTCGTGGACCTGATCCGCATCCTTCGTCACCAGCCGCCGCCTGACCGCTCGGTCGCGATCGACTACCGCAAGCCGATGCGCGCCATCGCGCCCGTGATCGGCTACAAGCCGTCGACCGGTTTCTCGTTCGGCGCCGGGGGCAACGTCGCGTTCTACCGCGGCGATCCGCAGAC
>Ga0335084_10000777_pt1 | contig 28250 bp, 24 predicted proteins | sample Lox_Sample_44_FD_206721 | JGI IMG/M metagenome (GOLD analysis project Ga0335084, IMG submission 206721) | Soil microbial communities from Loxahatchee National Wildlife Refuge, Florida, United States - Lox_Sample_4.4 | ecosystem: Environmental > Terrestrial > Soil > Wetlands | place: USA... | reverse complement strand
CCAGCATCGCCTTATAGGCTTCCGTCACCGCGGCATGGAAGACCCCGTCAGCTGCGAGATCGGCGCCAAAAATCTCCCGCAGCGCGATCACGCACGCTACGCGTTGCTCCGGCGCCTCGCCGGCGCCGTCGAGGGTGCTCCGCAACAGGGCAGCGAGGGGATCGCGCACGTCGATCGGCCTGCCCGTCTCGTCGATTCCACCGACATAGCGGATCCAGGCCGCGACGACATGGGCGAGCCGCGTGATCGGCAATTGGCGCGCCAGGCGCTCGCGGATGGTATCCAGCAGGCGCTGCGGCAGTTTCTGCGAGCCGTCGGCGGCGATCTGCCAGGTCCGGTGCAGGATCGCGGGATTCTCGAAACGCCGCATCAGGCGGTCGCTATAGGCGCTGAGGTTGATGCCGGACGGCGCCGTGAGCACGGGAATGATCTCCTCGCGCCAGAGGTCGAGCACGAAGCGCCGCAGGATGGAATCGGAGACCGCCTCGACGATGGTCTCCCGCCCGGAGAGATAGCCGAGATAGGCGAGCGCCGAATGCGCCGCGTTCAGCACCCGCAGCTTCATGTGCTCATGGGGTGCGACATCGGGCACGAATTGCGCGCCGACCTCCTGCCAGGCCGGCCGCGCGGTCGACACGAAGCGGTCCTCGATCACCCATTGCCGGAACGGCTCATGCACCACGACGGCGAGATCGAGCAGACCGACCGTCTCCGACGCGGCGGCGACATCGGCATCGGTGGTCGCCGGCACGATGCGGTCGACCATGGTGCAGGGAAATGCGCCCTTCGCGGCGATCCAGTCCGCCAACTGGGCGCTGCGCCGGCGGGCGAACTCATCGACCAGACGCGCCAGCAGGCGGCCGTTCTGCGGAAGATTGTCGCAGCACACGACCGTGAAGGGCGACAGACGCGCGGCGCGCCGGCGGTCCAGCGCGGTCACGATCAAGCCGATCGCCGACCGCGGCGCGGCGGGATGCGCCAGATCGGCCAGGATGTCGGGATGGGCAAAATCCAGCCGGCCCGACGCCGGATCGTGGCAATAGCCCTTCTCGGTCACGGTCAGCGTGACGATGCGGCACGACGGGTCGGCCATGGCCGCGACCACGGCCTGGGGCTGCTCCGGGGCAACCAGCACGCGCTGCACGCAGCCGATGATGCGGGCCTGCGTGCCGGCGCCGTCGCGCTGCAGCGCGGTGTAAAGACCGTCCTGCGGCGCCAGGCGATCGCGCTGGTCGGGGCGCTGCAGGCTGACACCGGTGATCCCCCAATCGCCCGCGGCGCGCGCCAGGGCGTCGTCGGTATATTCGGCCAGATGCGCGCGGGCAAACGCGCCGAGCCCGAGATGGACGATGCCGCCGCGCAAGACCGCGCGATCATAGCCCAGCAGCCTGACATTCTTCGCCGCGCGATGCAGCGTGCTCGTAGAGAGCCGCGGCAACGGCGCCGTCCTGGGGACCGTCGTCATGAGCGGTCTCCCCGGCGCGCTTTGGACATCGCAGCCGGGGCGGCGAGATTGGGCGAGGCAATGACGATGGCCGGCATGGTTTTACTCCCCCACTCGTTCGGACGCGGCCTTCGTCTTCCCCGGCGCGCGGCCTTGGCCACCAAGGCTTGCCAAACGGGCCGCGTCGGTCTAGAGATAGACCAAATCTAGTCGACTAGTCGACAAGAATAATCAGAGGAAACGAATCCCGATGGCCGCTCAATTGACAAGGCGTAATTTCGGTAAGTCTGTGGCAGCGGCGGGGCTTATCCTCGCTGCCAGCGCTCGGCCGCGCATGGTCCGCGCGGAAGGCGCAAAGTTCCGGCTGCGCTATGCGACCGCCTTTCCGGCCGATCATCCCGGCGTCACCCAGATCCAGGACGCAGCGGCCGCGATTGCCAAGGACACCAGCGGCCTGGTCGACCTGCAGGTGTTTCCGAACAGCCAGCTCGGCAGCGAGCCGGACATGTTCTCGCAGGTCCGCGCCGGCGCGCTCGACATGATGTCGACCTCGGGCGTCAACCAGACCGTGGTCCCGATCGGCGGCATCAACGCGATCGCCTTCGCCTTCCCGTCCTATGACAAGGTCTGGGCCGCGATGGACGGCGAACTCGGCAATCACGTGCGGGCCAGGTTCGAGAAGGTCGGGCTGTTCGTGATGCCAAAGATGCTCGACAACGGCTATCGCCACATCACGTCCAGCGCAAAACCGGTCACGAGCCCTGATGACCTCAAGGGTTTCAAGATCCGCGTGCCCGGCAACCAGCTGTGGGTCACGACCTTCAAGGCGCTGGGCGCGGCGCCGACCCCGATCAATTTCGGCGAGCTCTATGCCGCGCTGCAGACCCATGTCGTCGACGGCCAGGAGAATCCGTTGGCGCTGATCAACAGCGCAAAGCTCTACGAGGTGCAGAAATATGTCGCGATGACCGGCCACATCTGGGACGGCCATTACATCTTCACCAATCTCGCGCGCTGGAACGGATTGCCCGAGGACGTGCGCAAGGCGATCCTTCAGCAGCTTTCCGCCGCGGCTGAGCGCGAGCGCGCCGACATCTTGCGCCTCAACACCGGCCTGGTCGAAAATCTCACCAAGGCCGGCATCACCTTCAACGAGCCGGACAAGGCCGCCTTCCGTGATGCGCTGAAGGCCGGCGGCTTCTATAATGACTGGAAGGAGAAGTTCGGGCCTGAAGCCTGGGGGCTGTTGGAAAAATATGCCGGCCCGCTCTGAGATCGGACAAGGCACGATCGGCGCCACGCGCGAGGCCGGCTCGTCGTCGGAAAACCTCGCCGCCACGACGCCCGCGGCAGGATTGCTGCGCGCGCTCGACCGCGGATTCTCACGCGTGGTCGAGTTTTCCGCCGCCTCGCTCGTCATCGCCGAGACGGTGCTGCTCGGCAGCAACACGGTCGCCCGCTACGTCTTCAACTCCCCGTTCGCCTGGGCCGACGAGCTGGCGCAGCTGCTGTTCATCTGGCTCGCGGTGCTTGGCGCGGCGGTGGCGCTGCGCCGCGGCGAGCACATGCGGCTCACGGCGGTGGTGCGTCACGTCTCGGCGTCACGGCGCGCCTTCATCGACGCGCTTGCGATGATGCTGACCGCGGCCGTGCTGCTGGCGATGATCCTGCCGGCCTATCATCATTTCGACAACCTCGCCGTCGGCGCAAGTCCCGTGATGGAGATCAGCGAGGGCTGGCGCGGCGCCGCGGTGCTGGTCGGCTGCGTGCTGATGCTCGTGACCGCGCTGCAAAATCTGGCGCGCGAATGCGACTGGAAAGAGGCCCTGCTGGCGCTCGCGATCGTCGGCGCAGCCTCCGCCGCGCTCGCCTGGTTCGGCGGCGAGCTGGAAGATCTCGGCAACGCCAATCTGCTGCTGTTCTTCGTCGTGTTCGTCGCGGCCGCGATGGCGATCGGCGTGCCCATCGCCTTCTGCTTCATGCTCGGCACCGTCTCCTTATCGCCTTTGCGACGCAGATCCCGCTCTCGATCGTGCCCGACCGGATGGACGAGGGCATGTCGCATATCATCCTCTTGGCGGTGCCGCTGTTCATCCTGCTCGGCGCGCTGATCGAGGTTGCCGGCCTGGCGCGCGTGATGATTACCTTCCTGGTGTCGCTGATCGGGCATAGGCGCGGCGGGCTGCAATATGTGCTGCTCGGCGCCATGTATCTCGTGTCAGGAATTTCCGGCGCCAAGGCCGCCGACATGGCCGCGGTCGCGCCGACGCTGTTTCCGGAGATGCTCAAGCGCGGTAACCGCGAGGGCGACCTCACCTCGCTGCTGTCGGCCTCCGCCGTGATGTCGGAGACGATCCCGCCCTCGATCGTGCTGATCACGGTTGGCTCGGTTACGGGCGTGTCGATCGCGGCGCTGTTCACCGGCGGGCTGATGCCGGCGGTGGTCGGCCTCATCGCACTCTGCGTCGTGGTCTATCTGCAGACCCGCGGCGAGGACGTCTCGCACGCGCCGCATTATACCTGGACACAAAAGGCCTGGCTGTTCATCGTCGCGCTGCCGAGCCTCGGTCTGCCCATCGTGATCCGCTCTGCCGTGGTCAAGGGCGTCGCCACCGCGACAGAGGTCTCCACCATCGGCATCATCTACACGGTGCTGGTCGGGCTTCTGGTCTATCGAAAATTCGACTGGCGGCGGGTCTACCCGATCCTGGTCGAGACCGCCTCGCTGTCGGGCGCGATCCTGCTGGTGGTCGGCGCCGCCACCGCGATGGCCTGGGCGCTGACCCAATCCGGCTTCTCCGTGCAGCTCGTCAAGATGCTGAGCGTGGTGCCGGGCGGCAAGGCCGGTTTTCTGCTGGTGTCCGCGGCCGCCTTCATCATTCTCGGCAGCGTGCTGGAGGGCGTCCCGGCGATCGTGCTGTTCGGGCCCCTCTTGTTTCCGATCGCGGCCCAGATGGGCGTGAACACGGTGCATTATGCGATGATCGCGGTGTTCGCGATGGGGTTTGGCCTGTTCACCCCGCCGTTCGGGGTCGGCTTCTATCTGGCCTGCGCGATCGGCCGCGTCTCGCCTGACGTCGCCATCAAGTCAGTCTGGCCGCATCTTGCCGCCCTTCTCGTTGCGCTGCTGCTGATTACATTGATCCCATGGATTTCGATCGGCTTCCTCTGAGATGACCGTCCACCGCCCTCTGCTGCAAGGTCGCGAACAACAAGACCAGTCGATCTACCGCGTGCTGCGGCAGGACGTCGTGACCTTGCGGCTGAAGCCGGGCATGCGGCTGTCGGAAAACGAGCTCGCCGCGCGTTTTGGCACCTCGCGCGCGCCGGTGCGCGAGGCCTTGATCCGGCTGGCCGAAGAGGGCCTGATCGACGTGCGGCCGCAGCGCGGCAGCTTTGTCAGCCGCATCTCGCTCGCGGCCATGGAGCAGGCGCGCCTGGTGCGTGAAGCGCTCGAGGTCGTCATCATCCGCCGCGCGGCGGAGGCCAGGCTGTCCAAGTCAGCGCTAAAAGCCTGTGAGGCGGCGATCGCCGCACAGCTCGAGGCCCGCGACGATCCGGAGCGTTTCACCTCCGCCGACGACGCGTTCCATCGCGCCTTTGCCGAGGCGACCGCGCTCGGCGGCGTCTGGTCGATCATCGAGCGCGAAAAGGTGCAGTTCGACCGCGTGCGCATCCTGAGCCTGCCGCAGGTGACGCCGGTGGACGTGCTGATCGCCCAGCACCGCGCAATCCTGAAGGCGGTGCTGGACGGCGACCCCGACCAGGCCGAAAAGGCCATCCGTACCCATCTGTCCGAGGTGTTGCGCATCGCCGACGATCTTGCTATCCGCCATCCGGACCTGATCGAGACCGGGCATTGACGCGTATTGCTTGCATCGGCGAGTGCATGGTGGAGCTGGTCGAGCGTGCCGACCGCCTGCTGTCGCGCGGCTTTGGCGGCGATACGCTCAATACGGCGGTTTATCTCGCCCGCCTTGGTGCCCGCGTCGACTACGTCACCGCGCTCGGCGACGATGCCTGGAGCGACGAGATGTTTTCCGCCTGGCGCGCCGAGGGCATCGGCACCGACCGCGTGCTGCGCCTGCCGGGCCGAACGCCCGGGCTCTATCTGATCCAGACCGACGCGAACGGCGAACGCCGTTTCTCCTATTGGCGCGACAGCGCCCCTGCACGCGACCTGTTCCGGATCGCGCAGACGGGCGCGCTGCTCGATGCGCTGACCTCCTACGACCTGATCTATTTTTCCGGGATCACGCTCTCGCTCTATGGCGAGGACGGCCGCGCCACTTTCTTCAAAGGCCTCGACCGCGCCAAGGCGAGCGGCGCGCGGCTCGCCTTCGACACCAATTTCCGCCCGCGCGGCTGGCCCGACCGCGACGTCGCGCGGCGCGCCTTTGGCGAGGCCTTGGCGCGCGCCGATATCGCGCTCAGCTCGACCGAAGATCTGGAGATGCTGTTCGAAAAACCTGCGCGCGAGGCGCTGGCGCCGTTTGGCGGCATCCCAGAGCTCGTGCTCAAGGAACAGACGCCCGGCTGCCAGCTCGTCTGCGATGGCAATGCGGTTCACGTCCCCGCCGAAAGCGTCGCCGACGTCGTCGACACCACGGCGGCCGGCGACAGTTTTGCCGCCGCCTATCTCTGGGCGCGAACCGGCGGTGCGGCGCCGCCGGACGCGGCCCGCGCCGGTCATCGCCTCGCTGGCACCGTGGTGCGCTATCCCGGCGCGATCATTCCCCGCTCAGCCATGCCGGTCTTCGAGCGCTGGTAGGCGTGGGTCCGAACAGCGAAAGGGTCATCGAATGAGCTCCCGTGACGACAGCCTGATGCAGATCGTCAAGACCTCGCCGGTCATTCCGGTCATCACCATCGAACGCGCCGAGGACGCTGTTCCGCTGGCACAGGCGCTGCTCAAAGGCGGCATCGCAACCATCGAGATTGCATTGCGAACGCCGGCGGCGGTGGACGCCGCGCGCGCCGTCATTGCAAAGGTGCCAGAGATGTCGGTCGGCATCGGCACCGTGCTGACGCCGCAAAACCTCGCCGATGCCAAGGCCATGGGCGCGCGCTATGCGCTGTCGCCGGGCACAACGCCCGAATTGCTGGCGGCCGCAGCGAGTGGCGATTTTCCCTATATTCCCGGCGTTGCCACCGCGAGCGATGTGATGGCCGCGGTCGTCAGCGGCTTTTCGGTCCTGAAATTCTTTCCCGCCGAGAACGCCGGCGGCATCGCAGCCTTGCGCGCGCTCGCCGGTCCCTTCCCGTCCACCCGCTTCTGTCCGACCGGCGGCATCAACGAAAGGAATTTTCGCACCTGGCTCGCCGAGCCCAACGTGGTTGCCGTCGGCGGCTCATGGCTGGCGCCGGCCGCCGACATCGCCGCCGGCCGCTGGGACGCGATCACCGCCCGCGCCAAGGCCGTGACGGGCGTCGGTTGAAAGTGGGTAGGGTGGGCAAAGGCGCGCTCGCGCCGTGCCCACCTTCAAGCACTCCACCCGCGAATGGTGGGCACGCTGCGCTTAGCCCGCCCTACCCGTCCACCCTTGTCACATAAGCTACCCGCCGCCGGCCAGCATCTTCACCAGGCGATAGAGATATTCGTCGCCCTTGTAGAACGAGGCCACCGGCACGCGCTCGTCCTTGCCGTGCGCCCGGTTCTCGTTGATGTCATTGGCCATGCCGGAATGGCCGTAGGTCGGAATCCCCGCATTGCGCAGATAGCTGCCGTCGGTCGCGCCCGAACTCATGATCGGCATCACCACGGCGCCGGGCCAGAATTCCTGCGACAGTTTTTCGATCGCACCCATGACGTCCTCGCGCAATTCGGAGGGCTGGCTGATCACGGCATTTTCGGTCTGCGTGAGCTTGATGTGATCGTCGTCCAGCACCTGCCCGAGTGTCGCCTTGACCTCCTCGACCGGCTGACCCGGCAGGATGCGGCAATTGACCTTGGCACGGGCGAGCTGCGGCAGCGCGTTCACCGCATGTCCGCCTTCCAGCATGGTCGCGACGCAGGTGGTATGGAGCTGCGCGTTGTAGGCCGGCTTGGCCATGAGGCGCTCGACTGCGGCAGCGTTGGGACTATCGGACAGGAGTTCATGGATGTCGGCCGCGTTCCCTTCGCTCTCGAACTGCGCCATACGCTCGAAATAGGCGCGCGTGGTCTCGTTCAGACTGACCGGAAAGCTGAACTTGGAAAGCCGTGTCAGGCCTTCGGCAAGCTGATAGATCGCATTATCGGCGCGCGGCACCGAGGAGTGGCCGCCGGCATTCCTGACCTCGAGCTCGAAGCTGACGGAGACTTTTTCGGTGGTCTGCACGCTGACGCGGATCGGCTTGCCGTCCTTCAGCCCGACCGGGCCGCCCTCGTTCAGCGCGAACTCGGCGTCGATCAGGTCGCGGTGGTTCTTGAGCAGCCACTGGATGCCGAGCGCATTGCGATCGAGGATTTCCTCATCCGTTTCGAGCGCCACGATGATGTCGCGGTCGGGCCGAAAACCCTCCTGCTTGTAGCGGATCAGATTGGTGATGAAGGACGCGCCCATGTATTTGTCATCGCTGGAGCCGCGTGCGTAATAATAGCCGTCCTTCTCGGTCAGCTTGAACGGATCGACCGACCAGTCCTCGCGCCTCGCCGGCACGACATCGAGATGCGCGACCAGCAGGATCGGCTTGCGCGCGCCGCTGCCCTTGAGCCGCGCTACCAGATTGCCCTTGTGCGGCGCGGGCGAGAAGACGTGGACCTCCTCATCGGTGAAGCCGCCGGCCTTCAGCCGCGCGGCCATCGCGAGCGCCGCCAGCGCGGTGTCGCCGGTCGCGGTGGTGGTGTCGATCTCGACCAGCTCCTTGTAGATGTCGTGGGCAAGTTTTTGCGACGGCGTCAGCTCGTCCGCGACGGCGCCGCTGGCAGCAACAAGCAGCGATGCAAGCGCCGCAGAAACAAGCATGGCACGGCGCCGAACGCGACTCGGTTTTCTTGTCATTATGATCCTCGGAATCGTAGGGTGGGCAAAGGCGCGCTTGCGCCGTGCCCACCATACTTGCCTCGCTGGACGAAGCGGTGGGCGCGCTTCGCTTTGCCCACCCTACCGCGCGGCTTCTTCATTTCAAGAGTCACTCACTGCCGCGCGTCCCTGACGTCTTTCGCCGTCACCATGTCCTGAAAATTGTTGCCGAAATGCGTGCGAAGGTAGTTCACGACGGCGGCGACCTGGTCGTCGCTCATCATGTCGGCGAAGGGCGGCATGCCGCGCCGGCCACGCAGGACGAGATAGACCGGATATCCGCCGGCCTCGAGATTGGCGTCGACGGCAAGCGAGGGATAGGCGCCGGCCCCCGCCGCGCCGGCGCCATCGCTCATATGGCAGCCCTGGCAGACATTGACGAACAGCTCTTCCCCGCTCATCTCGACGAACCGGTAGCCCGAGGAGAAGATGCGCTCGCCTGGAGCGTGGGCACTGTTCTGGCTGCCGGCCGCCACAGGCAGCAGCGCGAGCGATATCGCAACAAGCAACCTCCAATGCAGCCTGTCCTGTCTGCACGCGGTCATCGGCTCACGTCCTCACGACGCGTTCGTGCAGCCGCACGACGGCATCGAGCGCCGACAGGATGGCGCCTTCCTGCCACGCGGGCAATTGCGAGGCATGCTCGCCCGCCAGCACGATGCGTCCGTCGATCTGGCACAAATCGTCATAATGCGCGGCGCGCGCCTCCTCCGACCAGTCGCCGCTGCAGCCGAGCGTGAACGGCACCCGGTGCCAGGCGACCGCGACGCCGTTCTCGAACTCGTCGTTGTACTGCGGATGTATGGCGGCGCCGAACTCCACCGCGCGCGCGACCCGCTCGGCCGGCGGCATCGCCGTGAACTCGTACGCATTGGCGCCGTCGTAGAGGTAAGCGCCGAGCAGCACGCCCTTGCCTGTCCGGTTGTAGCCGGTGTTGGGATAGGCGATCTGCCGGATCGGCAGATCCGTGTAGCTGATGCCGCCATAGATTGCCTCATCCTCCTCCCAGAAGCGGCGCTTGAACTGCAGGCCGATCTTGACCGAGGCGGCATAGGGCACCGCGTCGATCGCGGACTTCATCTTCGCACCGACGTCGAGCGGCAGCTGGCTGAGGATCGGCAACGGAATGGTGCAGACGCACCAGTCGGCCGTCGCCTGACGCTGCTCACGGGGCCTCGCTGCATCGACATAATTGACGGTGACGCCGCGATCATCCTGCCGGATCTGCGTGACCCTGGCATTGAAGCGGATGGGGCCGCCGACCTCGCGGGCAAACGCCTTGCCGATCATGTCCATGCCGCCGACCGGCTGGAACATCGTGGTCTGGAAATTGTAGTGCGCAAAGCTCTGCAAGTAGCGCCACAGCCGCGACCTCAGGATGTCGGAGAGTCCGACCGGCTTGCCGGGCGCGCCTTCGGCGCCGATTCCCCCGCCGGGGTCCCTGGCATAGCCGCGAAATTCGGCCGAGATCAGGTTCGCGTTGTAGCCGTAGTCGCGGTCGAGCGCGCCCCACGATCGCAGCGCCTGCAACAGGAGTTCCTGGTCCTCCTTCGTAACAGCCGCATCGAGCCGGCCTTGCATCGCCGCCTTGGCCAGCAGCTCCGCGATCTGGCCCTGAAAATCCGCCTTGACGCTGCGGATGCGCTGCGGCGCGCCACCGAACGCCCGGCTCGAATGGAGGAACGCATTGTGGTTGAGCTGAATGAAGGGCTCGAGCGCGACATTGAAGCGCTTGCAATAATCGAGCAAGGCGCGATGGTGATAGGGAATGCGCCAGGGCCCGGGATTGATGTAAAGCCCGGACTCGAATTCGCAGTTTTGTTTGAAGCCGCCGAGTTCGGTGAAGGTATCGCCGCCCCGCAAGGTCCAGTTGCGACCGCCGGCACGGCCGTTGTATTCGAGTATCTCGACCTTGTAGCCGGCTTTGCGCAGCTCGTGCGCCGCCGTCATGCCGGCGAGGCCCGCACCGAGGACCAGAACGGAGGCGCCTTTCGGGTCGCCGTCGAGCCTGATCGGCCCCTTGTAGGGCGATTCAGACGCGAAGCCGAGGCTCGTCATCGCGTGGTACATCGCGGCGCTGCCGGCCATCGCGCCGATCAGCGAGAGCAGGTCGCGCCGACTTGTCACGAGAGCTTCGCCATGCATGTTGCCCGCCGCCCGGATTGGAGGTGCAAGGGAAACGGGTCACCTCTTGTCTGTCAAGAAACGGAGCCGGCCGGATCGCCCGGTCACACGCGTTGTTGATCGGCCAATCCCGACGATCGCCGCGAGCGTGTCCTGGGGATCACAGGCGAAACGCGTCCCTTTCGCTCCGCGAACGTCTTCCCGACCGCGAGCAGAGGCGACGACAGTGAGGCGGCCGCCGGGCAAATCGACTTGCAAGCGCAGCCCGGTTGACGCAGTCTGTTCGTATACAAACGAACAACGCGCTTGCTCCGGTCGCAATGGCAGGGGCAAGCTTGCGGCGAAGTGGACGACGACAGGCGAGAGGATTTTTGATGGCGCATGACGCTCTTATGGCCACCGGCCCCTCAAAACTGGTGATCCGCAATATCGGGCTGATGCTCTCCGGCGACATGGAGCGGCCGATCCTCGATGCCGACACCATCGTGGCCGAGAATGGCAGGATCACCGCTATCGGCCGCGCCAAGGACGTCGACAGCGACGGCGCGACCACCATCATCGATGCGCACGGCACGACCGTGGCGCCCGGCCTGATCGACAGCCACGTGCATCCGGTCGCCGGCGACTGGACGCCGCGGCAGAGCCAGATCAACTGGATCGACTCCTATTTGCATGGCGGCGTAACCACCATGATCTCGGCCGGCGAAGTGCACATGCCGGGCCGGCCGCGCGATGTCGTCGGGCTGAAGGCGATGGCGATCTTTGCGCAGCGTGCGTTCTGGACCCTCAGGCCCGGCGGCGTGAAGGTGCACGCCGGCGCGCCCGTGATCGAATGCGAGATGGTCGAGGAGGATTTTAGGGAGCTCGCCGCGGCCGGAGTCAAACTGCTTGGCGAAGTCGGGCTCGGCGGCGTCAAGGACGGCCCGACCGCGCGCAAGATGGTCGGCTGGGCGCGCAAATACGGCATCCAGAGCACGATCCATACCGGCGGGCCCTCGATCCCCGGCTCCGGGTTGATCGACAAGGATGTGGTGCTGGAAGCCGACACCGACGTGGTCGGCCACATCAATGGCGGCCACACCGCTTTGCCCGACGACCAGATCCGCTGCATCTGCGAGGGCTGCAAGCGCGGGCTGGAGCTCGTGCACAACGGCAATGAGCGCTCGGCGCTGTTCACGCTGCGCACCGCGCGCGAGATGGGCGATCTGTCGCGCATCATCCTCGGCACCGACGCGCCCGCTGGCTCCGGCGTGCAGCCGCTCGGGATTTTGCGCATGATTTCCATGCTGTCGTCGCTCGGCGAGGTGCCGGCCGAAATCGCGTTCTGCTTTGCCACCGGCAACACCGCGCGGATGCGGGCGCTCGATTGCGGCCTGATCGAAGTCGGCCGCGCGGCAGACTTCGTCATCATGGACAAGGCGCAGCATTCGCCGGGCACGACGCTGCTGGACAGCGTCCGGCTCGGCGACCTGCCCGGCGTCGGCATGACCATCATCGACGGCCTCGTGCGCACCCAGCGCAGCCGCAACACGCCGCCCGCGACCAAGGTGCCGGAGATCGTCCCGAAATGATGAAGCGCAGGTGAGCGCGGCAGGGTGGGCAAAGCGACGCGTGCCCACCGCGGCCCGGCATGCTATGGAAAGGCATGTCTGCGCAGTGGTACTTTGTCTGGATCGAGGGGCCGCGCGGCCCCGAACCGCAAAAATGGTCTGCGGACGGACTGTGGGGCCAGCTTGGCCGCCAGGATGTCATCGTGCGTTACGAACTATCCGAGCGAGAAGCGAAGCTGTCGCTGGATGAACTGGCAAGACTCCGCCCCGCTCCAGTGCCGTAGGGTGGGCTAAGCGAAGCGTGCCCACCATCCCGGGCATGCTATCAACAATCATGCCGAATTGTCGTCATGCGCAGATCGCAGGATCGCTTCAATCTGACTGAGGCGGTGAAGGGCGTTCGGAGAGCGGATGGTGGGCACGCTTCGCTTTGCCCACCCTACGGACCTGCGCTCCGGAATGACGGCGAGATCACCTTAGCCTGTTCAGCAGCGCGAGCAGCATCTCGCGCTCCCTGGTGTCGAGCGGTGCCAGCGTCTCCTTCGAGATCGCCAGTGCGCTCGGGGCGGCCTTTTCCGCGAGCTGCTGGCCGGCGCGGGTCAGGCTGACCAGCAGGCGGCGGCCGTCTTCCGGATCGGGGCTGGTCTCGGTTAGGCCGCGCGCGGTGAGGCGGTCGATCACGCCCTTGATGGTCGCAACATCCATCGCGGTCAGGCGTCCGAGCTGGTTCTGCGAGCACGGCCCGGTCTCGGCGAGTTTTGCGACCGCCGCCCATTGCGTCGGGGTCAGGTTGATGCCGATATCGCGTGCAAAGATCGTGGTGTGACGCTGCCAGACCTGGCGCAGGATGAAGCCGATCTGCTCGTCGAGAATGTAGGACGGACGCGACGGCTTGAGGCTCCGTTTTGCCACAGCGTTCCTGGCCATGCTGTCCCCGCCCCTCTTCCGTTTGTCCGGTCAGATCGACAGATGCGCGTCGCGGATGTCCGGACGCGCATCGAGTTCGGCCATGGTGCCGGAAAAGCAGATCCGGCCGCGCTCGATGATGTAGGCGCGGTCCGAGATCAGCCTTGCAAAATGCAGATTCTGCTCCGAGAGCACGATGCTCATGCCTTCCTTCTTCATGGTGAGAATTGCGGCCACCATCTGCTCGACGATCTTTGGCGACAGGCCCTCCGACGGCTCGTCCAGCAGCACCAGCGTCGGATTTCCCATCAGCGTGCGCGCGATCGTCAGCATCTGCTGCTCGCCGCCGCTCATGCGGCCGCCCGGACGATGGCGCAGCTCGGCGAGATTCGGAAACAGCGCAAACAGCTTTTCGCGCGTCCAGTGCGGCGCGCTCGGCCTGATGGCCTGGCGGCCGACCTCGAGATTTTCCTCGACCGTCAGCTCGGTGAAGATGCGACGCTCTTCCGGCACATAGCCGAGACCGCGCCGCACGATCTCATGGGTCGGCGCACGCGAGACGTCGCTGCCCTCGAAAATGATGTTGCCCGAACGCTGCTCGACCAGGCCGACGATCGCCCGAAAAGTCGTCGACTTGCCGGCGCCGTTGCGCCCGAGCAGCGCAACCACCTCGCCGTCTGCGACCTCGAGGCCGATATCGAACAGGATATGCGCCGGGCCATAATGGCTGTTGAGGTTGGCGACGCTGAGCTTCATGCGCCGGCCCCTTCGCGGTGGCGGGCGTCGTAGAGCAGGCCCTCGCCGAGATAGATCGCGCGCACGTCCGCGTTGGCCCGCACCTGTTCCGGCGTGCCCTCGGCGATCAGGCTGCCGCGATTGAGCACGAGGATGCGGTCGGCGTGCTCGAACACCACATCCATGTCGTGTTCGGTGAACAGCACGCCGAGCGAATGGTCGCGCGCGATCTTTGCCGTCAGTCGCATCAGCTCGACACGTTCGCGCGGCGCCATGCCGGCGGTCGGCTCATCCATCAGCAGCAATTTGGGCTGGTTGGCGAGTGCGACCGCGAGCTCGAGCCGCTTGAGATCACCATAGGCGAGCTCGCCGCACGGCCGCTCCGCATAGGCTCCCATGCCGACGAGGTCGAGCAGCCCGCCGGCCTCGGCGCGCGCGAAACCCGATGTCGAAGTCCAGAGATCGAACAGCTTTTTGGCATGCGAGATCAGGGCAACCTGCACGTTCTCGCGCACCGTCATTGTGGGAAAGGTCGCGGTGATCTGGAAGGTGCGTCCGACACCCAGCCGCCAGATTGCGCGCGGCCTCTGGCCGGTCGTCTCCTTGCCGAGCAGCATGATGCGGCCGCTGTCCGGCGTGTTCTGCCCGTTGAGCATGTCGAAACAGGTGCTCTTGCCGGCGCCGTTCGGGCCGATCAGCGCCAAAATCTCGCCGGCTGCAAGCTGGAACGAGACTCCGCGCACGGCATGGACGCCGCCATAGGACTTGCTTAAGCCCTCCACCGACAGCAATTTTGGCGCGACGCTCATTCGGCGGTCTCGACAGGCGAGGTGAGAATGGCCGGGTTGCGCTGCCCCGTCGATCTGCGCGGCCAAAACGTGTCCAGCATGCCGACGATGCCCCTGGGAAAGGCGACCACCACGACGATGATGAACGCGCCGAGCACGAGTTTCGACCAGTCGGTCTGGCTGACCAGCCAGATCGAGAGCGCCTTGTAGACGATGGCGCCGACCACGGCACCCGAGACCGTCTCGACGCCGCCGAGCAGCACCATCACGAGCGCATCGACCGAGAGCGAGATGCCGAGATTATCCGGAAACACGCTGCCTTTCAGATAGGCGAACAGCGCGCCGGCGAGTCCCGCCGCGGTGCCGGCGATCACGAAGGCGGTCCATTGAATGCGCTTGCCGTCGATGCCGATGGCTTCGCTGCGCAGCGGCGAGTCGCGCATCGCGCGCAGCGCGTAGCCGAACGGCGAGAACACGGCGATGCGCAGCGCCGCGACCGCGAGCGCGGCAATGGCGAGCGACAGCCAATAGAAATGCGACGGGCTCGCGGCCCATTGCTCCGGCCAGACGCCCAGAATGCCGTTGTCGCCGCCGGTGACCTCGACCCACTGGAACGCGATCGACCAGACGATCTGCGCAAACGCCAGCGTCAGCATCGCAAAGTAGACGCCCGAGAGCTGAACGGCGAAGAAGCCGAACACGGCAGCGCCGAGCGCGCCGAGCAGCGGCCCGAGCAGCAGGCAGACGATCATCGGCAGGCCCGCCATCTTGGCGAGCAGCGCGACGCCGTAGGCGCCGAGCCCGAAATAGGCGGCGTGGCCGAACGAGGCGAGCCCGCCGACCGCCATCAAGAAATGCAGGCTCGCCGCGAAGATCACGAAAATCGCGATCTCCGCGCCGACTGACAGCGCATAGTTGCCGCCGATGAGCGGCAGCGCCGCGAGCAAAATTAGCATCGCGACTGAAGCCAGTCGTTCGGCGGAGTTCAGTGGGCGCCACGGATTGACCGTCAGGCCCGGCGTGCGGCGCGCCGGCGCCTCCTTCTTTCCGAACAGGCCCCAGGGCCGCACGATCAGCACCACGGCCATCACCAGGAAGACCAGGATGATCGAGATTTTTGGGAAGACCAGGATTCCGAAGGCGTTCAGTTCTGAGACCAGCACCGCCGCAACGAAGGCGCCCAAAATGCTGCCGAGACCGCCGATCACGACCACGACAAAGACCTCGACGATGATCCGCAGGTCCATCGCGTGATGCACGGCATCCCTGGGAATCTGCAGCGCGCCGCCGAGCGCCGCGAGGAACACGCCGACGGCAAACACCGACGTGAACAGCCATTTCTGATTGACGCCGAGGCCCGCGACCATGTCGCGGTCCTCCGTCGCGGCGCGCACCAGAATGCCCCAGCGCGTGCGGCGGAACAGGAACCAGAGGATGCCGAGCACGACGGGCCCGAACACGATCAAAAACAGGTCGTAGCTCGGCACGCTCTGGCCGAGCACATCAACCGCGCCCCTGAAGCCCGGCGCGCGGCGGCCGACGAGATCGCTGGGGCCCCAGATCAGCACGACGATGTCTTCGACCATCAGGGTCAGGCCGAAGGTCGCGAGCAACTGGAACAGTTCCGGCGCGTGGTAGATCCGTCGCAGCAGGATGATCTCGACCAGTGCGCCTGCGGCGGCAATGATCAGCGCGGCGACGACAATGCCGCCCCAGAAGCCGAGCGCACCGGCCAGTCTGTCTGTCAGCGTGTAGGCGACATAAGCGCCCAGCATGTAGAAAGCGCCATGCGCGAAATTGACGATCCGCGTCACGCCAAAGATGATCGACAGGCCCGAGGCGACTAGAAACAGCGATGACGCGCTGGCGAGCCCTGTCAGGAACTGAACGAAGTAAAAGGCCATGGGCGGGCTCGATTGGCGGACAGTTGCGCGAGCTCAGTCGTCTCAGCGGAGTTCGTTCACCTCTCCCCGCCTGCGGGGAGAGGTCGAAATTCAAGCGTTTGCTTGAATTTCGGGTGAGGGGGTACAGGTCTCTCAATCGGCAAAAAAGGGCTCGTGGCAAGAGCCCCTCACCCCGGCCCTCTCCCCGTAAGAACGGGGAGAGGCAGAAGGGGGATCTTCGCTCCTTCATAAAGAGTAGTTGCTCACTCCTTCGGGCGCATCTTCTCGATCTCGGCATCGCTCGGCAGGAAATCGGAACCCTTCCGGTAGACCGAGTCCACCATGATGCCCTTGCCGTCCTTCTGCGCGGTCTTGCCGACGAAGGCGCCGAGCGTCGACTGATGATCGATCTTGCGGAAGGTGATCTCGCCGAACGGTGACGGCACTGAAAGACCTTCCGCAGCCGCGATCAGCTTGTCGGGATCGGTCGAGCCGGCCTTGGCCAGGATCGCAGCCGCCGACTTGATGGTCTCATAGCCGACGATCGAGCCGAGCCGCGGATAGTCGTTGTACTTGGCCTGGTAGGCCTTCAGGAACGCGTCGTGCTCCGGCGTCTTGATCGAGTACCAGGGATAGCCGGTCACGATCCACCCCTCCGGCGTCTCGTCCTTCAAGGGGTCGAGATATTCCGGTTCGCCTGTCAGGAAGGACACGACCGCGCGATCCTTGAACAGCCCGCGCGTGTTGCCCTCGCGGACGAACTTGACGAGGTCGGCGCCGAAGGTGACGTTGAGGATGGCCTCGGGATTTGCGGCGGCGAGCGCCTGCACCACCGGACCCGCGTCGATCTTGCCGAACGGCGGCCACTGCTCGTCGACCCACTGGATGTCGGGCCGCTTCTCCGACATCAGCTTCTTGAACACGCTGACGGCCGACTGGCCATACTCATAGTTCGGCGCGATCGTCGCCCAGCGCTTGGCCGGCAGTTTTGCGGCGGCCTCGACCAGCATCGCCGCCTGCATGTAGTTCGACGGGCGCAGGCGGAAAGTGTAGCGGTTGCCCTTCGACCAGGTGATGGCGTCGGTCAGCGGCTCGGCGGCGAGAAAAAACACTTTTTTCTGGTTGGCGAAGTCGGAGACGGCAAGCCCGATGTTGGACAGAAAAGTGCCGGCGAGCATCGCAACATTTTCGCTGGACACCAGCTCGTTCGCCGCGGTCTGCGCATCGGCCGGCTTGCCGCCGTCGTCCTTGGAGATGACGACCAGCTTCTTGCCGTTGATACCACCGCCAGCGTTGATCTCCTCGACCGCAAGCTGCCAGCCCTTGCGATAGGGCTCGGTGAAGGCCGGCAGCAGCGAGTAGCTGTTGATCTCGCCGATCTTGATCTCGGCCTGCGCCATGGCGCTGTCCGCCATGCCCGCCAAGATGACCGCGAGCCCCGCGCCCAGGAAAAAACTGCTTCGTCGCATTCCTTGCCTCCGCTGCTAAAAACAACTACCGCAAACCGTCTTCGCCCTTGATCTCGGACACCGTCAGCCCGCCGACACGCGGCAATGGCCGGCCGCTATCGGTGACCGCGACCGCGACCATGATCTCGTCAGCGCGCGGCGCGTCGTTGATCTGCACTTCCATGCCGTCGAAATGGCTGCGCACGAAGGCCGCGTCCTTGTGGCCGAGCGGAATGTCGAGCGTCGTACCCGGACCGCTGCGTTTCTTCGACGAGGGGATCAGCGCCGCACCCTTGCTCAAGACCTTGCGCACCGGCGCACCCATTTTCGGATGCAGGATCGCGGCCGCGTGCTCCAGCTCGCCGTTTTCGCCGACCGCGGCCGCCTTGCCATAGCTCTGCACCCTGGCGCCGTCGATGCCGAGCGCCGCGACCGCGCGCTTCGCCAAGAGGTCGCCGAGCTCTTCGCCGATCGCAATCAGGGGCGCGAGGTCTTCGACATAACGGCCCGCGAACGGATTCTCGATCACGGCAATCGCAGCCGCGCGCCGCGTCGGCGGCGATATGGTCTTGCCCATTTCGAGATGGGTTTCCTCGACCACCGTGACGATCTTGCGAATGATGGCGTTCATTGGCTGCCGTCCGTTCTCGATTCAAGCCTGCATCAAACTGTCGCGCGCACGTCCATGACGGTCGCGCGACGGCGCTGTGTCGAACCGCGCCGCCCCGACGGTCGCGACCTTGCCCTTCAGACACAGCGCTGCGCCCTCGATCCATCCTGCCGCGAGCGCGCCCTGTGCGCAATCGGCGCCGGCCGCCAGCGCTCTTGCGACGTCGGTGGCTGAAAGTTCGCCGACCTCGCAAGTCACGAGCCGTGGACCGAGATCGCTCTCCACCTGCATCTCGTTGGCCGGGCAGCGCAGCACGGCGGGATGGCCGGGCAGATCCACCGCGTTGGCGATGATGGTCGCGGCGGCATCGGCCTGCGCTGCGGTCTTCGCCAGCACGGTGACGGCATCGGCGATGCCGAGTGAAAAGCTGCGGCCATACCGGCCGCTGGTCGCGATACCGGCGATCGCATCCTCGGCATGGATCAGCATGGTTCGCATCACGCCCTGGCGATCCGGCTGGTCCATGACGCCGACGCTGAACTGCTCACCAGGGGCCAGATGCAGCGCGATGTCGCCGCCATTGTTGACATAGGCGCGGTCGAGCTCCGCTGCGCCCTGCATCGCGCCAAGGATCTCCTCGGCGACGCTGCCCGCAACCGCGGCCATCGGCGTGATGAATTCTTTCGCGGCAAATGGCGCCACCGAAGCATGCGTGCGCCGCGCGACGGCGCCCCTGAGCCGGCAGGTACGCGAATCGGCCGCCTGACGCAGCAGCGCCAACTCCTCGCAGAGTTCGTCCAGAAGGCCGACAAAACGCTGCGCCGCCGCGCGATAGGCCGCGCGCATCTCGTCCTCGCTGCCATCAGCCTCCACGACCAGGTCGATCGGCCCGTCCTGCAAATGCAGCCGCTTGCCGCCCGGCAGAAGCGCGATTTGCGGCAGCCGGCTCATGCGCGCCGCCCGGGGATGAGCGGCATCGGCCGGATCTCGGCACTGTCCTTCAGCGACGCCAGCGGCCGGACATAATCCATATGGCCGCCAAGCGCCGCATAATCGGACAGTTTTAGCGTGAACTCGATCGGCGCAACCAGCGCCGGCGTCGGCACATAGCCGAACGCGCCCGCCGGCATCTGCGTCACGTCGACCATGAAGGTGATGCCACCACCCGGCCAGACATAGACGGGTGCACCGCCGCTGGTCACCCGCGTCAGCGCGTCCTTCACCGATCGCGTCAGCCGCACCGGATTGTCGGTGACCCCGGCACGCAGCGAACCACCGGCGCCGGCCATGAACAGCACCGTGCACAGCGCCGGCTCGCAATTCTCCTGGATGCGCGCGACCGAGAATTCGAGGTCGGCCGGCATCTCCGTCTCAATCGGCCGCAGCGCCTCGTCCAGCACATAGTAGCCGGCATGCTCGCCGGTCGTGGAGACCATCAGCATGGTGAGCCCCGGCCGCGCGACCTTGCGATCGAACGGGCCGAGGATCGACAGCGGATCGGCGATATCAGTGCCGCCCCACCCGGTGCCAGGCTCGGCAACCTGGAAATAGCGGCCGGGGGTCGAGCGCCGGCCCTTCATCTTGATCCCGGTGTCGGCGATGTCGAGCAGCTTGCCGGCCTGATGTTCGGACAACACGCCGGTAATGTGGTCGTCCACCACCACGACCTCGTCCACCTTGCCATGCCATTGCTTGGCGAACATGCCGATGGTCGCCGAGCCGCAGCCAACCCGCATCCGCTCTTCCGTCGCGCCGTTCACGATCGGCGCCTGGCCGGCCTGCACCACGACAGTCGCGCCGCCATCGATCGCAAGCTCGACCGCCTTGCAGTTGGACAGATCCATCAGCGTGTCGCAGGTGACGCGGCCCTCCTTTTTCGAGCCGCCGGTCAGATGATGCACGCCGCCAAGCGAGAGCATCTGCGAGCCGTATTCGCTGGTCGTGACATGTCCGATCGCCTCGCCCTGCGCCCGCACGGTCGCGGTCTCCGGACCGAGATAGCGGTCAGTGTCGATCTTCACCTTGACGCCGCAATAGCTGAAAATGCCCTCGGTCACGACCGTGACCATGTCGACGCCGTCGACCTCCGAGGAGACGATGAACGGCGCGGGCTTGTAGTCGGGATAGGTGGTGCCGGCGCCGATCGCGGTCACGAAGGTCGAAGGCGCATGGACGATCTTGCCATCCCAGTCGCCGGTTGCCTGGAACGGCACCACGCGGCCGCCATGCGAGACGGTGTGCTCCAGGATGACGTGGGGATCGACGCGGACCAGCTGTCCGTCGTGATTGGCATAGCGATCGCAGGCGCCGGCGGCGCCCGGCTTGATGTAGCACATCACGGGACAGGCATCGCAGCGGATCTTGTCGCCCGTGGCAGCGCTCGTCGCATCCGTCATCGCCAGACAGCCCTGACCATAAAACTGCCGAACCGCCCATTTCGTTCGTATGCAAACGATGTTGCGCGCGAAGCCGAAAGCTGTCAAGCGCCGCTACGGGCGAAAAGCGGCGGCTGCCGCATAAAAACTCACATTGCCTCGCGCGTTGGCTAGCAAGCGTGCATTCGCTGCAGTGCGGAACAGACATGACGAGGAGCGCTTGCACGTTTGTACACAAACGGTAGGCTCCGTTGCCCTTCCCTTAAGGAATCAAGCGACGTCGAAGGCAGCAGGATGACGCAGACGATCCGTCTCATCGTCAATGGCAGGACACATGATGTCAGTGCGGATGCCGATACGCCACTGCTTTACATCCTGCGTAACGATTTTGCCTTGAACGGGCCGAAATACGGCTGCGGGCTCGGCGAGTGCGGCACCTGCACGGTGCTGATCGATGGGCTTGCCGCCCGCTCCTGTGTCATTCCGCTCGGCGGCTGCGCCGGGCGTGCGATCGCCACGCTCGAAGGCCTCGGCACCCGCGATCATCCCGATCCGGTGCAGCAGGCGTTCATCACTGAGCAGGCCGCACAATGCGGCTATTGCCTGAACGGCATGATCATGACGACCAAGGCGCTGCTTGCGCTCAACCCGCATCCAACCGAAGCGGAGGCCGCAGAAGCGCTACGATACAATCTCTGCCGCTGCGGCGCGCATGTCGAGATCATGCGCGCCGTGATGCGCGCCGCAGGTCGGCTCGTCGAGGCCGGCGATTGATGGCTTCCGCTGACAGTCCATCACGGCCGCGCGGGGTTTTGACAGTCGTTCGTCGAAACGGATCGGGCGAGGACGCCGCGTTCGAGACCTTTGTCAGGATCGCCGCCGACGGCGCAGTGACCGCCTATAACGGCCATGTCGATCTCGGCACCGGCATCCGCACCGCACTCGGCCAGATCGTCGCCGAGGAGCTCGACGTGTCCTTCGCCCGTGTCGTTGTCGTGCTCGGCGATACCGCCGTCGTGCCGAACCAGGGCGCGACGATCGCGAGCGAAACCATCCAGATCACGGCCGTTCCGCTGCGCAGCGCGGCGGCGCAGGCGCGGCAGTTTCTGATCGCGCGCGCCGCCGAGCGGCTCGAACTGCAGCCGCCGGAGCTGACGGTCGAAGACGGCCTGGTGCGCGGCAAGGATAACCGCAGCATCAGCTATGGCGAACTGATCGGGGATGACACGATCTCCCTCGACCTCGCCGACGACGTGCCGGTGAAGGCGGTGTCGAGCTACGGCATCGTCGGGCAATCGGTGCCTCGCGTCGATCTGCCGGCCAAGGCGACCGGCGAACTCGTCTATGTGCACGATGTCCGCGTGCCCGGCATGCTGCATGGACGGGTGGTGCGCCCACCCTATGCCGGCGTCGACGCCGGCGCGTTCGTCGGCACCAGCCTCATCGCGGTAGATGAAACGTCCGTGCGCGATATCCCAGGGCTCGTCGCGGTCGTGCGGATCGGCGATTTCGTCGGCGTGGTGGCCGAGCGCGAGGAGAATGCGGTCAAGGCCGCCGCAAGGCTGAAAGTGGCGTGGAAGCCGACGCCGAGCCTCCCTGATCTGACAGACATCGAGACGGCGCTGCGCGCCAACCCGTCGACGCCGCGGACGCTGGCGGACAAGGGCAACGTCGATGCGGCAATTGCCGGCGCTGCAAAGCCGATGCCGCGGAGTTATGCCTGGCCCTATCAGATGCACGCATCGATCGGGCCGTCCTGCGCCGTCGCCGACTGCCAGCCTGATCGGATCCGCGTGTGGTCGGGCACGCAAAACCCGCACATCCTGCGCGCCGATCTCGCACTGCTGGTCGAGCGGCCGGAAACGGAGATCGAGGTGATCCGGCTGGAAGCCGCCGGCTGCTATGGCCGCAACTGCGCCGATGACGTCACGGCGGACGCGCTGCTGCTGTCGCGCGCGGTCGGCCGCCCGGTGCGCGTGCAGCTGACCAGGGAGCAGGAGCACGCCTGGGAGCCCAAAGGCACCGCGCAACTGATGACCGTCGAGGGCGGACTGAACGCGGACGGCAGCGTGGCAGCCTACGACTTTGCCACGCGCTATCCCTCGAACGGCGCACCGACATTGGCGCTGCTGCTGACCGGACGGATCGCGCCGGAGCCCATGGTCTCCGAGATGGGCGACCGCACCGCCATTCCGCCTTACGACTACGACAATCTGCGCGTGGTCGCGCACGACATGCCGCCGATCGTCCGTGCGTCCTGGTTGCGCGGCGTGTCGGCACTGCCCAACACTTTTGCGCATGAGTCCTACATCGACGAGCTCGCAGCCGAAGCCGGCGTCGATCCGATCGAATATCGCCTGCGCTATCTCAGGGACAAGCGTGCGATCGATCTCGTGAATGCCGTGGCTGAGCGCGCGGGCTGGACACCGCGAGCGGTGCGCGCGGAGAAGGACGGCGATGTCGTCCACGGGCGCGGCTTCGCCTACGCGCTCTATGTTCACAGCAAGTTTCCCGGTTACGGCGCGGCATGGTCGGCCTGGATCGCCGATGTCGCGGTCAACAGGAAGACCGGTGACGTCAGCGTGACCCGCGTCGTCGCCGGCCAGGATTCCGGACTGATGATCAACCCCGACGGGGTGCGGCATCAGATCCAGGGTAACGTGATCCAGTCGACCAGCCGCGCGCTGATGGAGCAGGTCTCGTTCGACCGCCAGGCGGTGACGGCGCGCGAATGGGGCGCCTATCCGATCATCCGCTTTCCCGAGCTGCCCAGGATCGACGTGCTGATGCTGCCGCGTGTCGATCAGCCGCCGCTCGGGGTCGGCGAGTCCGCCTCCGTGCCGAGCGCGGCCGCGATCGCCAATGCGATCTTCGACGCCACGGGCGTGCGGTTTCGCGAGCCGCCGTTCACGCCGGAACGCATTCTCGCAGGTTTGCGCGGCGCCGCGCCGGCGGAGCCTGATGCGCTGCCGCCCCCCTTCCCGCCTCCGCGTTCCCCCGGCATCTGGAAGAATCCGTTCGCAAAGCCGCGGGGCGTGCTTGCAACGATCGGCACCCTCTGCGCGGCCGCGATCGGCGTCGGCGCGGCCGTGCTGCCATGGCGCGCGATTGCGCCGATCGCGCCGCCGGACCCGTCGGTCTATTCGGCGGCGACGATCGCGCGCGGCGCTGAGCTCGCCGCGCTCGGCAATTGTGCGGTCTGCCACACTTCGGATGGCGGCGTGCGCAACGCCGGCGGACGGCCGCTCGAGACGCCGTTCGGCATGATCTATGCAACCAACATCACGCCGGACGTTGCGACCGGCATCGGCGCCTGGTCGTATCCGGCGTTCGAGCGCGCGATGCGCGAGGGCATCCACCGCGACGGCCGCCATCTCTATCCGGCATTTCCCTACACGCATTTTGCGAAGGCGACCGATGCGGACCTGCAGGCGCTGTATGCCTATCTGATGGCGCAGGCGCCGGTGAAAGCCGAAATTCCGGACAACCGTCTGGCATTTCCGTTCAACCTGCGCCCGCTGCTCGCGGGGTGGAACGCGCTGTTCCATGACGCAAATGCATTCAAGCCCGACACGTCGAGATCCGAACTCTGGAATCGCGGCGCTTATCTGGTCGAGGGTCTTGGCCATTGCGCTGCCTGCCATTCGTCGCGCAATGCGCTCGGCGCCGAACGCGCGGATGCGCATCTGGCCGGCGGTCTTGCGGAAGGGTGGGAGGCACCGGCCCTGACGTCGCTCTCGCGCGCGCCAATTCCGTGGAACGAGGACGAGCTCTTTGTTTATCTCCGATCGGGACAGTCGCGCTTTCACGGCGTCGCGGCCGGCCCGATGGCGCCGGTGATCCGCGATCTGGTGCGCCTGCCCGACACGGATATCCGCGCCATGGCGGTCTATCTCGCCTCCTTCAACACGCACGCGCTCGACCGACCTGCGCAGGATGCGCTTGCCGCAAAACTCGAAAACAACACGAAGGTTACGTCAGCGTCGTCCCCCGGCGCGCGTCTCTATCTCGGCGCCTGCGCGGTCTGTCACGAGGTCGGCGGCCTGCCGCTGTTCGGTGGCCGGCCTTCGCTCGCGCTCAACAGCAGCCTGCACAGCGACACGCCCGACAATCTCATTCAGGTCGTTCTGCACGGCGTTGCAGTGCCGGCATCCGATGACCTCGGTTACATGCCTGCCTTCAGAGAGAGCTTGAATGATCGGCAGATCGAACAGCTCGTGTCCTATCTGCGACAGCAGTTCGCGCCGGACAAGCCGGCGTGGACAAATGTTGGTGCTCGCATCGCACGAGCTAGAAATGCGGCGCAGGCTGACTAGGAAGGTCGTCATGCCCGCGCTCGTCGACGCTCGTCGCGGGCATGACGAACCTGGGGCACGCCGATCCATTTCCTCCCCAACCGGGCAGTTTTCAAAGCCGCCGCGAACTCCCAGATTGGACTCAAATCCAATGGAGCTTGCCATGACCGATTCACCCCTGTCTTCGCTGTCCGCCGCGATCGCGGACGTCGTCGCGAAAGCCGCCCCCGCCATCGTTTCCGTCCACTCGCATCGCTCGCGCGCGTCAGGCTTCGTCTGGAAGAGCGGTTTTGTCGTCACCGCCGACGAGGCACTCGCTGACGAAGGCGAGGTCTCGATCACGCTGGCCGACGGTACGACGCGGCCGGCGAGCATCGCCGGACGCGATCACACCACCGATGTCGCACTGTTGAAGGCCGACACCGCCGGCCGGACGCCAATCAGGCTTTTGACCGCGGTACCCGCCCTGGGATCGCTCTCTGCCGTGGTTGCCGCCGCGCATGGCGCACCGGCCGCCCTGCTCGGCACCGTCTCGCTGGTCGGCGGCGCGTGGCGCTCGATGCGCGGCGGCGAGATCGACGCGCGGATCGAGCTCGATGTGCGTCTGCGTCACAGCCACGAGGGCGGCCTCGCGCTCGACGCATCCGGCAGTGCCTTCGGCATGACCGTGTTCGGACCGCGGCGCGTGCTCGTCATTCCCGCCGCCACCATCGAGCGCGTGGCCCCAAGACTGGAGAGTCACGGCCGGATCGCCCGCGGCTATCTCGGCGTCGGCCTGCAACCGGTCGAACTCGACGACGGCGTTGGAGCAATGGTGATGAGCGTCGACAAGTCCGGCCCCTCCGCTGCTGCGGGACTGCGGCAAGGCGACGTGATCGTCAGCTGGAACGGCGAGAAGCTCTCGGGCGTACGATCGCTGCTCCGCTCGCTCGGTCCCGACAGCGTCGGCAAGGTCGCGGATGTCGTGGTGCGTCGCGCGGGCGAGCCGGTGAATGTCAAGATCATGATCGGAGAAAGGCCGCGCGCGTGAGCGAGGAGACGGAGCCTCAGATCGTGATCGCGATCGAGGTCGATGATCCCGCGCTGGCGGACCGGCTCGCGGCGCTGCTCGGCACCGTTGCGGGCGTCCGCCTGGCCGCAGCGGGAGAAGCGGCAACCGCCAAACTGGTCTCACCCGATCGGCGCGAAGCCGAGACGAGCGGCATCGAGCTGACGCCCCGGGAGCTCGATGTGCTCACGCTGCTGGCCGAGGGCGCCTCCAACAAGGATATTGCGAGGCGGCTCGGGATTTCCGTGCATACCGCAAAGTTCCATGTCGGCTCGCTGCTGGAAAAACTCGACGCGACCGGCCGCACCGACGCCGTCGCCCACGCCGCGCGCCGCGGCGTGATTCATCTCTGAGAAGGGGCCTCGCGACAGATCGCAAATTTAGTGGCAGGCATCGTCATGGCCGGCTTGTCCCGGCCATCCACGCCCTTGGCGCGCGGAAGCAATCAAGACGTGGATGCCCGCGACAAGCGCGGGCATGACGAGTCGTTCTTACTTGCGGGCCGCGCAGGCGTACATGTTGATTTCCATGCCGACGGCGACTTCGACGATTTTTGGGGTCTTCCAGGTCATTGCTTCCTCGCTCGGTTCTGGTCAATTGGGTTTCACAGCGCGAAAATTGGAATCCACCGAAACTGCGCTGCCACTGCTCCGGTGAGAGTCGCGAAATGGTCACCCCGCCGCTTGCACGGCGCGCTGGGCCATGACCTTGATGAGGTTGGCGCGGTAATCGGCGCCGGCGTGGATGTCGCTCATCAGCCCGTCGGCGGAGACGGTAACGTTGTCGAGCGCGGATGCTGCCCAGTTCGCCTTCAGCGCGGCCTCGATCGCACCCACGCGTGCAACCCCGCTCTGGAATGCGCCGGTCGCGGCGACGCGGACATCGCCGGCCCTGGTCTTGACCGCGAACACGCCGGTGAGCGCGAAGCGCGAGGCCGGATGCGGGAACTTTGAATAGCCCGCTTTCGCCGGAATCGGGAAGCTCACCGCGGTGATCATCTCGCCGTCGTCGAGCGCGGTCGTGAACAGGCCCTTGAAAAAGTCGTCGGCCGCAATCGTGCGCTTGTTGGTCTTGACGGTGGCCCCGAGCGCCAGCACCGCCGAGGGATAATCGGCGGCCGGATCGTTGTTGGCGAGCGAGCCGCCGATGGTGCCGCGATGGCGCACCGCGGGATCGCCGATGGTGGACGCCAGATGCGCGAGCGCGGGAAGCGCCTTCTGCACGGCGGCGGAATTGGCGACGTCGTAATGCGTGGTCGCGGCCTTGATGGTGACGGCGTCGGCTGTGACATCGATGCCGACGAGGTCCCCGATCCTGCTGATGTCGATCACGTCGGACGGCGAGGCGAGCCGCTGCTTCATGACCGGGAGCAGCGTGTGGCCCCCGGCGAGATATTTTGGCTCGCTGCCTTTCGCAAACAGGCTTGCGGCTTCATCGACCGATGAGGCGCGGTGATAGGTGGTCTCGTACATGGGGTGCTCCCTGCTGGCTTGCGCATATCGCAGCCGTTGCGTTTCTCTCTCGGGTGGGGCCTGGCTTCGCGTTCATCGCAGAAGGCCCCCACCCCGGCCCTCCCCCGCAAGCGGGGGAGGAAAAACTTCTAGCCGTGCATCGCGCGCCAGACCCGGTCCGGCGTCGCCGGCATCTCCAGCGCGTTGGTGCCGATCGCATCCGTGATGGCGTTGATGACGGCGGCCGAGGAGCCGATCGCGCCGGCCTCGCCGCAGCCCTTCACGCCCAGCGGATTGCCCGGGCACAAGGTCGTGGTGTGCGACAGCTTGAACGACGGCAGATCGTCGGCCCGCGGCATCGCATAGTCCATGAACGAGGCCGTCACCGGCTGGCCGTTGCCGTCATAGACGGCATGTTCGAGCAGCGCCTGGCCGATGCCCTGCGCCAGCCCGCCATGGACCTGGCCCTCGACGATCATCGGGTTGATTAGCCGGCCAAAATCGTCCGCCGCCACGAAGTTGACGAACGAGGTCTTGCCGGTGCCCGGATCGACCTCGAGCTCGCAGATATAGGCGCCGGCCGGGAAGG
>Ga0335084_10000774_pt1 | contig 28285 bp, 21 predicted proteins | sample Lox_Sample_44_FD_206721 | JGI IMG/M metagenome (GOLD analysis project Ga0335084, IMG submission 206721) | Soil microbial communities from Loxahatchee National Wildlife Refuge, Florida, United States - Lox_Sample_4.4 | ecosystem: Environmental > Terrestrial > Soil > Wetlands | place: USA... | reverse complement strand
GACCCGGCGGTCTACGCCATGCTCAAGCAGGCTGACACCATCGGCGTCTTCCAGGTGGAGAGCCGCGCCCAGATGGCGACCCTGCCGCGCCTCAAGCCCGAGTGCTTCTACGATCTCGTGGTGCAGGTGGCCATCATCCGCCCAGGGCCCATCGTGGGCGACATGGTGCACCCGTATCTCAGGCGCCGCGCGGGGCGCGAGCCCGTGACCGTGCCGCACCCGTCGCTCGAGCCCATCCTCGCGCGCACGCTCGGCGTGCCGCTCTTCCAGGAGCAGCTCCTCCGCATGGCCATGGCGACGGCGGGCTTCACTGGCGGCGAGGCGGAGGAATTGCGGCGCGCCTTCGGCTTCAAGCGCCGCAAGCAGGCCATGGACGAAGTGGAGAAGAAGCTCCGCGCCGGCATGGCGGGACAGGGGATCATGGGCGAGGCGGCGGAGGCCATCGTGCGCGCGATCACTTCCTTCGCCCTGTACGGATTTCCCGAGTGCGTCGTCGGCGAGACGCGCGTCATCGACGCTGATACTGGACGCCTGGTGCGGATCGAAGATGTCGTGAAAGGGCGCAGGCCAATCCGCCACACTCTTGCCTGCGGTACGGACATGAAGATCCGAAAGCGCCGTGTGCTCAAAGCCACATCCAGCGGCCGCCGCATGGTCTACTGCCTCCGCACCGTCTCTGGCCGGACGATCACAGCGACTGCGGAGCACCCCTTGCTCACCATGGACGGCTGGCGTCCGTTCCATGACCTTCGGCCCGACGACTTCGTCGCGTCTTTGCGTTCTTCCAAGATAGATGAGATCTGCTGGGACCGGATCGTGGTCATCACGCCGGTAGGCTTACGCGAGACGTATGACCTCAGCGTCGAAGGGGATCACAACTTTATCGCCAACGGCCTCGTTGTCCACAATTCACATGCGGCGAGCTTTGCGCTCCTGGCCTATGCGAGCGCGTATCTCAAGGCGCATCACCCCGCGGCCTTCTACGCGGCGCTGCTCAACAACCAGCCCATGGGCTTCTACCACCCCGCCACCATCGTGGGCGATGCCGCGCGCCACGGGCAGGTGATCCGGCCGGTGGACGTCAACCACTCGGACTGGCTCTGCGCCATCGAGGCCGACGGGGCCGTGCGGCTCGGGCTCCGCTATGTTCGCGGGCTGCGCGAGGAGGCGGGGCGGGTCATGGAGAGCCAACGGCCGTTTTCCTCCGCCGACGATCTCGTCGAGCGCGCCGGGTTGCACAGGGACGAAGTGGCCAGGCTGGCGGAGATCGGTGCGCTCGGAAGCCTCGGTCTCGAGCGCCGCGCGGCACTTTGGGAGATCGAGCGGGCGGCTCGGCCATCGGGCCCGCTCTACGTCGATCTTCGTGCGCCGGCCGGACCATCGCCGCTTCAGCCCATGACGCCGTCCGAGGCGCTGGTGGCCGACTACGAGGGCACGGGGCTCACCTTGGGCCCGCATCCCATGGTTTTTCACCGGGCCCGGCTTCGGCGCCTGGGCGTGGCCCGGGCCGCCGATCTTCGGGAGATGCGGCACGGCGCGCCGGTTCGTGTCGCAGGAGCGGTGGTGGTGCGCCAGCGGCCCGGCACCGCCAAGGGCTTCGTCTTCCTGAACCTCGAGGACGAGAGCGGGCTCGTCAACGTGGTCGTGCCCCCGCCCCTCTTCCAGCGCTGCCGGCTCACGCTGGTGGACGAGCCCTTTCTCTGGGTCGAGGGGGTTTTGGAGCACCGCGAGGGGGTCATCTCGGTCCGTGCCGGACGGCTCCGCCCGCTCCACCACCGGCTGACGCAGGTGCCGTCCCACGACTTCCACTAGCCCAGCCCGCCCGGTTCCTGCTACCTTCATGCTGCGACAACCCTCGAATGTGGCCCCTGCCGCCGGGGAGGATCGTGCGTGCTGTTTGCTCCGTGGCTCGTGGTCCTGCTGGCCGGCGCTGCGGGCATCGTCGAGATGAGCATCGGGCTCCACGCCGCGCGCATCAAGAAGCCGTTCCTTCTTCCCGCCCACCACCTCTACTGGACCCGCGCCGCCGTCATGGCGGCGGTCATCCTCGGCCTGCCGAGGTTCACCTTCGTGGCGCCCGCCGTCAACAACAATGCGTTCGACGCCGTGCTGCTGCTCCCGATCGGCCTGGCGGCCGGCTGCTTCTGGATGCTCGGGCGCGGCTACGCCGCCCCTGGGCTCGCGCGCGACGCGTTGCTGGACACGGTCCGGGGGGTCCTGAATGAGATGGGCTACAACGCGCGCGAGTCCTCGCCGCGGGCTGGCGACGACGAATTCATGCTCTTGGGCGCGGGCGCCGCGATCATCGTGCACGCGCCGTGGTGGAGCGGGACGCCGCGCCTGCGCGCCCAGCCCGCCGACGCGACGCCGCTCCTCCGGCAGATCGCGAGCGCGATCAACGTCCTTCTCGTGCTTGGGCCCCACGACGCGCGAAGCGCTCCGTTTTTCCTGCACACGCTCAAAGGAGCCCTGCTGATCGTCGCGGCCGTCGCCGGGCTGCTATTCCTCATCGCCGGCAGGTTCTGAGGGTGCGCCCGGGACGGCTGCTCGCAGTGCTGTCGCGCTGGGGAGCCGGGCAGTAGGCCGAGGGTGACGCGAAGGCGGCTTCACGGTATGCTCGGTGTCCCGTGAGTCCAGCATCCAAGCTACGCAGAGCCCAGCCCCAGGCGGCAGGGCCCTCTGCCGCCAGCCCGGCCCGACAGCGGCGGCTCCGCCGGGAGTATGCTCGCCGGCTGCTGGGGCCCGCCATCGCCGTGGCCGTGGTGGCGCTCGTCGAGGCGATTTCCTGGACCCCGATGAAATTCACGGCGTCCGCCTCCCTCCTGATCCTGGCAGTCGTCTGCGCGACCTTCGTGGGCGGCCTCGTGGACGGGCTCGTGGGGGCGGCGATCGTCGTCTGGTACTACGCCTACGATCTCTCCTCGACCGGCACGGTCTTCCCGTACACGCACGAGGCGCTGCGGCGCGTGCTGGTGTTTGCCTGCACGGCGCCGGCGATGGCCCTGATGGTCGGGCTGCTCAAGCAGCGCGCGGCCCGGATCGCCGCCGAGGCCGCGCGCAAGGAGCGTGAATCAGCGGACGCAGTGTACACGTCGCTGACCTGGACCCGCGAGGCAGAGAGGTTCGGGCGCGAAGCGGAGCGGCGTTTCCGCGCCTTTTTCGACGCGAGCGAGGTCGGGGTGATGCACACCCTGCGTGACAGGCACCTGGTCGACTGCAACCAGACCCTGGTCGATCTCCTGGGCTGCGACTCGCGCCAGGAGCTGATGGCCATGGAGGCCGATCGCCTCTTCGAGGACCCGACGGACTACGCCGGGCTCATGGCCGAGGTCGGGCGGGGCTCCGCGCCCGTTGAGCGCGATCTTGCCTTGTGGCGGCGGAGCGGCAAGCCGCTCTGGGTGCGGGTGTCCGTCAGGCTGCTGGACGAGCCGACCCGCACGGTCTTCCAGTGGAGCGTGGTCGACATCACGCGTCAACGCCAAGCCGAGGCGTGCGCGGCGGGTCTCCAGGCCCAGCTCGAGCAGCGGGGGCGCGACCTGGGCGCGCTGCGGCAGGAGGTCGAGGGCTTCGCATACGCGGCAGAGCACGACCTCCGCGGCCCCATACGCAACATCGACGAGCTCTCCCAGGCCTTCCTGGCGGGCTACGGGCTCAAGCTCGACGCGGCCGGCCGCGACACTCTCACGCGGCTGGCATCAATCAGGGGAGCCCTGGAGCGGCTGGCGCAAAGCTTGCTGGACCTGGCGCGGGACCCGGCCGGCGAAATGCGGCGAAGCGCCGTCGACCTTTCCGCGATGGCACAGTCCGTCGTGCAGGCGCTCCGGGCCCGCGACCCCCAGCGCCCGGTCGATGTCGTCATCGCCCACGGGCTGACCGGCGTTGGAGACCCGGCGCACCTGCGCCGGGCGCTCGGCCACCTCATCGGCAACGCGTGGGCCTTCACGACCGGTCGCCCGTCGGCCCGTATCGAGTTCGGAGAGGCCAAGGCGGACGGGCGCTCGGCTTACGTGGTCCGCGACGATGGCGCCGGCTTCGACCGCGCCTATTCGGGGCCGCTTCCCGGCGCCATCCAGCGGCTGCGGAGCGCCGACACGGGGCCCGGCGCAGGACTCGCCCTCGCGACGGTGCAGCGCATCGTCCAGCACCACGGCGGCCGCATCTGGTGCGAGGGCAGCCCCGAAGGCGCGGCGTTTTATTTCACCCTGGGGGACGCCTCGGGGTCTCCCGCTGCATCCGCGTGATGCGATAAGTCATCTCAAGACGGGGAAAGCCGAGGATCAAGGGTGCCCATCTACGAGTACGATTGCCGTGGCTGCAGCCGTCGCGTGAGCCTGCTCATTCGTTCGACAGCGTCCCAGGAAGCGCCTCGATGTCCGCGCTGCGGCAGCGCCGAGATGTCCCGACTCATGTCACGCTTCGCGACACCCAAGTCCGAAGATGCCCGCCTCGAAGCAGCCGCCGATCCGTCCCGGTACGGCGATCTCGACGAGAACGACCCGCAGGCTGTCGCGCGCTTCGTCAAGCGCATGGGCGAAGAGATGGGCGAGGACTTGGGCGACGATCTCGGTGCGGCCATGGAGGAGGCGTCGGACGAGGCGGGCGGGCTCGAGGACGGCGGTTTCGGGCCGAACGGCGATGGTGACAGCGAGGCGACTTTGAGCGAGCCTGGTGGCGGCGATGAAAGTTGAAGCGCTGCCGGGCTTTGAGAGCCTGGACGAGGGGCGCTGGAACAGGCTGCTCGCCCAGGCGCGCCATCCGTCGGTCTTTCTCTCCTGGCAATGGCAGACCGCCTGGGCGCGCGCTTTTCTCGAATCGCGGCCGCTGCACCTGCTCCGGGTCAACGACGATGCCGGAGCGCTCGCGGGGTTGCTGCCCCTTTACGACGAAGCGGCCGGTCTCCGGCGATTCGTGGGCGGTGTGGACGTCTCCGACTACCTCGACCTGATCGTTTCGGCCGGTCGCGAGGAGGAAGTCTGGCAGGCCCTCCTCCAGCATCGCGCCGGCGAATCCACGGAATGGGACCTTCGGGCGATCCGCGCCGCGTCGCCGACCGTCGACATCCTGCAGCGCCTTTGCCCTGCGGCAGGGATGCGGGCGCAGGTCGAGCGGGAGGACCGCTGTCCCGTGCTCCAGCTGGCCGCCTCATGGGACGCCTATCTCGAGGGCCTCGGGAGCAAGGACCGCCACGAGCTCAGGCGCAAGATCCGAAAGCTCGAGCGCGAGATGCCCGGCACGTCCGTGCGCAGCCATTCCGCGCCCGAGGGATGGGGCGACGCGCTGGCCGAGTTCCTGAGGCTCCACCGCCTCTCAAAGGTCGGCAAGGACCGCTTCATGAACGAGCGCATGGAGGCATTCTTCCGTGACGCGACCGGCGCCCTGGCGGTCGCGGGGTGGGCTCGGCTGTGGTTCCTCGACTGGAACGGCGCCCCCGTGGCGACCTTCCTGTGTTTCGAGCATGCGGGCTCGGTCGGCCTGTACAATTCGGGCTTCGACCCACAGCACTCCAAGCTCGCGCCGGGCATCGTGCTGCTCGCCCACGTGATCCACGACGCGATCGACCGCGGCGTCGCCGTCTTCGACTTCCTGCGTGGAGAGGAGCCCTACAAGTACGGCTTCGGGCCCACAGCACAGGACCTCTTCCGGGTGCGGGTGGCTCCATGAGCCTCCGCGTCGCTGTGCTGAGCGTTCACACCTGTCCCCTGGCTGCGCTCGGCGGCAAGGAAACGGGCGGAATGAACGTGTATGTGCGCGAGACGGCGCGCGAGCTCGGACGCATGGGCGTCAGTGTCGACGTCTTCACGCGCTCGCAGAACGCGTCGATCCCCCGCGTCGCCCTGCTCGGGGAAGGCGCGCGGGTCGTCCATCTGCCCGCGGGCCCACAGGCGCCGATCGCGCGCGAAGCGCTCCACCGCCACCTGCCGGAGTTCATCGAGGGTGTCGAAGCGCATCGCTGGGCGGAGGGCATCGACTACGAGGTCATCCACGCGCACTACTGGCTCTCGGGCGTGGCGGGCCTCGAGCTGCGCGAGCGGTGGGGCGTGCCGCTCGTCCAGATGTTCCACACGCTCGGCCGCCTCAAGAACGCGGTGGCGCAGGGGCCAGACGAGCTCGAGCCCGAGCTTCGGATCGCCGAGGAATCGCGTGTCGTCGCCGTCGCGGACCGCATCGTGGCGGCCAACGTCGTCGAGCGCGCGCACCTCGTCTGGCACTACCGCGCCGTGGCCGAGCGCATCGCCGTCATCCCCTGCGGCGTGGATACCGAGCTCTTCCAGCCGATGTCCCAGGCCGCGGCCAAGGATCTCCTCGAGCTGCCGCCAGGCCCGATGCTCCTCTACGTCGGACGGCTGCAGCCGATCAAGGGCCTCGAGACCCTGCTGAGCGCCATGGCGCGGCTCGGCGGGGCAGCCCGGCTGTACATCGTCGGAGGCGATTCGGACGAGCCGGATCCCGGCGACACGGCCTCGAGCCACGCGTCGGAGCTGCGGTCCCGTGTGGCGGCGCTCGGGCTCGGCGAACGGGTGCGCTTCATCGGCCCGCAGCCCCAGCGAAGGCTCCGCCTCTTCTACGCGGCGGCCGACGCCACCGTCATGCCGTCGTATTACGAGTCGTTCGGCATGGTGGCGCTCGAGGCCATGGCGTGCGGCAGCCCCGTCGTGGCCTCGCGGGTCGGCGGACTTACCACGACGGTCAAGGACGGGGTCACCGGCTATCTCGTCCCGGAGGGGGATCCAGGCGCCCTCGCCGAGCGGCTGGAACTCCTCCTTCACGACCCCGAGACCCGATCGCGCCTCGGGCTCAACGCCTCGCGCTGGGCCGCCGACCACCGCTGGCCGTGTGTGGCGGAGGCCGTGTGTCGCCTGTACTCCGAGCTCCGGCCGGCGGCGGCTGTCCACCTCGGCCGCGGCCGCTGTCAGACCTAGCGGATACGCCATGACGCGAGGCGGCGGGCCGATCACGGTCAACGGGCGGACCTACGGGTGGCCGACCCGTCCGCTCGTGGTCGTCTGCGTCGACGGGTGTGAGCCCGACTATCTGGCGCAGGCCTTCCTGGCCGGGGCCATGCCCTTCCTCGCGGCGGCATCGGCGGGCGGCGCGAGCCTGCTGGGCGCCGCGGTCATCCCGAGCTTCACGAACCCGAACAACCTCTCGATCGTCACGGGCGTGCCGCCCTCCGTCCACGGGATCTGCGGCAACTACTTCTGGGATCGCGACGCCGGCGCCGAAGTGATGATGAATGACCCGAAGTACCTCCGCTGCGGCACGATCCTGGCGGCATTCGCCGACGCCGGAGCCTCGGTGGCTGTCGTCACGGCCAAGGACAAGCTCCGAAGGCTTCTCGGGCACGGGATGCGGGGGATCTGCTTCTCCTCGGAGCAGGCGGACCGGACGACACAGGCCGAGCATGGCATCGACGACGCGCTCGGCCTCGTCGGGCTGCCGCTCCCGTCCGTGTACAGCGCGGCACTCAGCGAGTTCGTCTTCGCGGCCGGCGTCAAGCTCCTGGAGTCGCGGCGGCCCGATATCCTCTATCTCTCGACTACCGACTACGTCCAGCACAAGCACGCGCCCGGAACGGACGAGGCCAACGCCTTCTACGGGATGATGGACGGCTATCTCGCCAAGCTCGCCGCCATGGGCGCAGCGATCGCGCTCACGGCCGACCACGGGATGAACGCCAAGACGGACGAGGACGGCGCGCCACAGGTTGTCTACCTCCAGGACGTGCTCGACGCGTGGCTCGGCGCGGGCCGGACGCGCGTGATCCTGCCCATCACCGACCCCTACGTGGTTCATCACGGCGCGCTCGGCTCCTTCGCCACGATCTATCTTCCTGAAGGCGCCGACGCGCGCGCGGCGGCGGCCAGCGTGGCTGCGCTGCCGGGCATGGAGCTCGTCCTCGACCGGGAGCAGGGGTGCCGGCGCTTCGAGCTCCCGCCCGACCGCATGGGCGATCTGATCGCGATCTCCGCGCGCCACGTCGTCATCGGCACCAGCGCCGCGAAGCATGATCTCTCGGGGCTCGACGCACCGCTCCGCTCGCACGGCGGGCTCACGGAGCAGACGGTGCCGTTGGTGTTCAGTCGGCCACTCGCCGCGCCGTCGGGGGTCCGCCGGCTGAGAAACTTCGACATCTTCGATGTAGCCCTGAACCGCGCCCGTTGATTGCGAGCCATGCGCGCGTAGTCATTGTCGGCGGCGGCATCATCGGCACGAGCGTTGCCTACCACCTGACCAAGCTCGGGTGGAAGGACGTGGTGCTGCTCGAGCAGGGCAGCCTCTCCGGCGGCACGACCTGGCACGCGGCGGGCCTCGTGGGTCAGCTGCGCGCCTCGAGCAATCTCACGCGGCTCATCCGGTACAGCGCCGATCTCTACGCGCGGCTCGAAGCCGAAACGGGCCAGGCGACCGGCTGGAAGCGCTGCGGCAGCCTCTCCGTGGCGCGCACGGCCGAGCGCATGACCCAGCTCGAACGCAACGCCGCCCTCGCGCGCTCCTACGGCATCGACGCCGAGGCGATCAGCCCCAAGCGCGCGGGCGAGCGCTACCCGCTCATGCGCACCGACGACCTGGTCGGCGCCGTGTGGATCCCCGGCGACGGCAAGGCCAACCCCGCCGACATCACGCAGGCCCTGGCGCGCGGCGCGCGGACGGGCGGCGCGGCCATCCACGAAGGGGTCAGGGTCACCGGCGTCCGCCTCAAGCGCGACGCCGTCGGGCGCGTCGAGACGTCCGAGGGTCCGATCGCCACGGAGATCTTCGTCAACTGCGCGGGCATGTGGGCGCGGGAGCTCGGCCGCATGAGCGGCGTCACCGTGCCGCTTCACGCCTGCGAGCATATGTACATCGTCACGAACCCGATTGACGGCGTGACACCCGACCTGCCCGTGATGCGTGACGCCGACGGTCACATTTACTTCAAGGAAGAAGTCGCCGGCCTTCTCATGGGCGGCTTCGACCCGTGGGCCAAGCCCTGGGGGATGGACGGCATCCCCGAGGGCTTCAGCTTCGGGACTCTTCCGGAGGACTGGGGCAAGTTCGAGCCGCTGATGCGGAACGCCATCCAGCGCGTGCCCGCGCTCGCCTCCGCGCAGGTGCGCCTGCTCATGAACGGGCCCGAGAGCTTCACGCCCGACAACTACTTCATCCTCGGTGAGGCACCCGAGGTGCGCCGCTACTACGTCGGGGCCGGCTTCTGCTCGGGCGGCATCGCCGCGGCGGGCGGCGCGGGGCGCGCGCTCGCCGAGTGGATCGCGGAAGACCGGCCACCGATGGACCTCTGGCAGGCGGACATCCGCCGCTTCGCGCCTTTCCACGCGAACCCGGAGTTCCTGCGGGAGCGGGCGAGCGAGATCGTGGGGGTGCACTACTACGTCGCGTTTCCGAACCGCGAGCTCGAGACCGGGCGCGGCATGCGCCTCTCGCCGCTGTACGAGCGCCTGCGCGACCGGCGCGCCTGCTTCGGCAACAAGATGGGCTGGGAGCGCGCCAACTGGTTCGCCCCCGAGGGCGTCGCGCCCGAGACGGTCTACTCCTTCGGCAGGCAGAACTGGTTCCCGCACGTCGCGGCCGAGCACCGAGCCTGCCGCGAGGCCGTCGCCGTCTTCGACCAGAGCTCGTTCTCCAAGTTCCGCCTCGAAGGGCCCGACGCGGAAGCCGCGCTCCAGCGGCTCTGCGCCAACGACGTCGCCGTGGCTCCGGGGCGGATCGTCTATACGGGGATGCTCAACGAGCGCGGCGGCTTCGAGAGCGACCTGACGGTCACGCGGCTCGGCCCCGACGCGTACCTGATCGTCACGGGCTCGGCGCAGACGACACGCGACGCCGACTGGATACGCCGGCACATCCCCGCGAACTCAACCGCGAGGTTGATCGACATCACGGGCGCCTCCGCGGTGCTGGGAGTCATGGGCCCGCGCTCGCGTGATCTCCTCTCGCGGCTCACCCGGGCGGATCTCTCGAACGCGGCCTTCCCGTTCGCGACGAGCCGGGAAATCTGGCTGGCTCGCGCCCAGGTTCGCGCCTCGCGCATCACGTACGTGGGGGAGCTCGGCTGGGAGCTCTACGTGCCAGTGGAATTCGCCGCCGGCGTGTATGATGCGATCTTTGGGGCGGGCGAGGGTCTCGGGGTCGCGGACGCGGGCTACTACGCCATCGAGTCGCTCCGGATCGAGAAGGCCTACCGCGCCTGGGGGCGTGAGCTGACGACCGACGACACGCCGCTCGAGGCAGGACTGGGCTTTGCCGTGCGCTTCGACAAGCAGGCGCCCTTCATCGGGCGGGATGCGTTGCTCGCGCAGCGCGGCAGGCCTCTCGAGAAGCGACTCGTCAGCTTCGTCCTCGAGGACCCCGAGGCGCTGCCCCTTGGCGACGAGCCGATCTGGTGCGAGGGGGGCATCGTGGGGTCCACGAGCTCGGCGGCCTACGGCCACACGCTCGGCCGCGCGGTCGCCATGGGTTACGTCAGGCGCGCCGGGGGAGTGGACGCGGCGTATCTGTCGCAAGCGCGCTTCGAGGTCGAGATCGCGGGCGGCAGATTCGCCGCGCGCGGCAGCTTCAGGCCGCCGTACGACCCAGAGGGCCAGCGCATCAAGTGCTAGCACGGAGAGGAGTGTCACCATGACCGAGCCGCGCCGCGATCCCTGGCTGCTAACGCCGGGACCGCTCACGACCTCCCGCACCGTCAAGGAGGCGATGCTCCGCGACTGGGGATCGCGGGATGCCGAGTTCATCAAGCTCAACGCGCGCGTCCGCGAGCGGCTCGTGGAGCTGGCGGGCGGGCAGGGCACCCACGTCTGCGTGCCGCTCCAGGGCAGCGGCACCTTCATCGTCGAGGCGACGATCGGGACCCTCGTGCCGCGCGCCGGCAAGCTGGCAATCCTCGTCAACGGCGCCTACGGCGCGCGCATGGTCCGCATGTGCGAGTACCTGCGTCGTGATCGCGTCGTTCTCGAGATGCCGGAAGACACGCCGGCCGACCCGGCGGCGCTCGACGCGGCGCTCGCGGCCGACACGAGCATCACGCACGTCGTCGTCGTCCAGTGCGAGACGACCTCGGGCGTGCTCAACCCCGTCGAGGAGGTCGCGGCCGTGACGGCGCGCCGAGGCCGCCGGCTGCTGGTGGACGCGATGAGCGCCTTCGGCGCCCTGCCGCTGGACGCGGCGTCGGCGCCGTACGACGCCCTCGTGGCCTCCTCCAACAAGTGCCTCGAGGGGGTGCCGGGCCTGGGCTTCGGCATCATCCGCCAGTCCGCGCTCGAAGCCTCGAAGGGCAACGCGCCCACGCTCTCCTTCGATCTCCACGACCAGTGGATGGCAATGGAGAAGACCAGGCAGTGGCGCTTCACTCCGCCGACCCACGTGCTGGCGGCCCTCGACCAGGCGCTTGCCGAGCACGCGGCCGAGGGCGGGGTGGCGGGGCGGGGTGCGCGCTACGCGAACAACTGCCGGATACTTCTCGAGGGCCTGCGCGCGCTCGGCTTCGAGACCCTGCTGCCGGACGCGCTCCAGGCGCCGATCATCGTCACGGTGCGCATGCCGGCGGATCCGAAGTTCAACTTCGAAAGCTTCTACGACCGGCTCTCGCGCCGCAGCTACGTCATCTATCCGGGCAAGCTGACCGTCGCAGACAGCTTCCGCATCGGCTGCATCGGGCGGGTGGGCGAAGGCGAGATGCGCGGGGTCCTTCGAGCCATCAGCGAGATTTTGGCCGAGATGGGTGTGACCCACTGCGCCCCAAGGAGACCAGCATGAGCTTTACTTATGAGCGCCGTTATCGCGGCAAGATCCAGGCCGTCCTGCTCGACTGGGCTGGCACCACGATGGACTACGGCTGCATGGCACCCGCCGTGGTGTTCGTCGAGGTTTTCAAGCGCCAGGGCGTGCCCATCACCATGGACGAGGCGCGGGCGCCCATGGGGGCGCACAAGCGCGTCCACATCAAAAAGATCACCGAGCTCGAGACCGTCGCGCGGCGCTGGCAGGAGAAGCATGGGCGGAAGCCCGCGGAGACCGACGTGGACGCCATGTTCGCCGAGTTCGTGCCGCTCCAGCTCGGGTGCCTTTCGGAGTATTCGGACCTGATCCCGGGGACGCTCGAGGCGATCGCCGCGATGCGGAAGCGCGGGATGAAGATCGGCTCGACCACCGGGTACCTGGCGGAGATGATGGACATCAACCGCAAGGACGCCGCCCGGCAGGGGTACGAACCCGACTCCACGGTGTGCGCGAGCGACGTGCCGGCGGGCCGGCCATACCCGTACATGTGCCTCCAGAACGTCATCAACCTCCAGGTCTGGCCGGTCTCGGCCTGCGTCAAGGTGGACGACACGGTGCCCGGGATCGAGGAAGGGCTCAACGCGGGCATGTGGACGGTGGGGCTCGCCATGAGCGGCAACGAGATCGGCCTGCCGCTCAAGGAGGTCCAGGCTCTGGCCCCGGCGGACCGCGAAGCCAGGCGCCAGCGGGCCTACACGCGGATGTACCAGTGCGGCGCCCACTACGTCGTCGACTCCATCGCCGACCTCGTGCCCTGCCTCGACGATATCGAGGCGCGGCTTGCCCGCGGCGAGCGGCCCTAGCTTGGGAGCGGCAGGGTGAACGTGAACGTCGAGCCTACCCCGACCTGGCTCGTCACCCAGATCTTGCCGCCATGGAGCTCGATGAATTTTCGCGTGAGAGCCAGCCCGAGCCCGGTGCCTTCCTGCTTCGCGGCGCTCGCCCCGACCTGACGGAATTCCTCGAAGACCGTCTCGTGATCCTCCGGCGCGATGCCGACCCCCGTGTCGCTGACAGATACCTCGACAGCTCCGTCCGCCAGCGCGGCTGCGACCTCGACGCGGCCCCCCTCCGGCGTGAACTTGATCGCGTTCGACAAGAGGTTCAAGAGCACCTGCCGGATCTTCCGCTCGTCCCCCCGTATGGCGCCGACCCGCTCCCCGACGACCCTCTGCAGGGTGATGCCCCGGCGGCTCGCCCGTTCCCGGACGAGCGTCACGGCGTTGTCCATCGCCGCGGGCAGGTCGAAGTCCGCCAGCTCCAGTTCCATCCGCCCCGCCTCGATCTTCGAGAGATCGAGGATGTCGTTGATCAGCGACAGCAGGTGCTGCCCGGACGCGTGAATGTCCTTCAGGTACTCGCCCTGCTTCTCGTTCAGCTCGCCGAACATGCGCTCGTTCAACACTTCCGAGAAGCCGATGATGGCGTTCAGAGGCGTGCGCAGCTCGTGCGACATGTTCGCCAGGAACTCCGATTTGTGCCGGCTCGCCACCTCGAGCTGGCGGCTCTTGTCAGCGATCTCCCGGAAGAGCCGGGCGTTCTGGATCGCCAGCGCCGACTGGGTGGCGAAGGTCTTCAGGACCTCGACGACCTCGCGCGGATACTCGCCGGGTACCCGCCGGACCAGGGAGAGGCTGCCGATGATCTGCTCCTCGCGCAGCAGGGGCACGGACAGCACCGCCCGGTAGCCGGCGCCAATGAGCAGGTCTCGGATCCGGCTCTCGTAGGCGCCGGGAGCCGCGATGTCCGCTATCTGGATCGGCTCGTGCGTTTCTGTCGCCCGACCCGCCGCACCTTCGCCCTTGTGGAGCGGCATGGCCCGCAGCTTCGCGACGAATGCGGCGTCGAAATTGTGCGCGGCCCGCACGTGGAACATCTGCGCGTCCTCGTCGTATTCGTAGATCCCGCACGCGTCGGCGCCCGCGAGCTGGCTCGCTCGCGAGACGATCGTGTCGAGCACCGTCTCGACGTCCAGCGTGGAGCTTACCGCCTGGCTGACCTCACCCAGCGCCGTCAGCTGCTCGACGGATCGGGTCAGCTCGCCGGTCCGCGCCTCCAGCTCCTTGAACAGCCGCACGTTCTCAACGGCGATGCCCGCCTGTTCGGCGAAGGTCTTGAGTAGCTCGATTTCGCGCTCCAGGAAGGGCTTCGGCGTGCCGGCCGCGTCGCCGCGAGTGATGGCGATGGCCCCCAGCGCCCGCCCCTCCCGCATTATCGGTACGGCGAGCACGCTCCGATAGCCCGCTGACCTGGCCAGCTCGCGTACAGACTCTGACACGCCTGAGCTCTGCAGGATGTCGGGAATATGTACGAAGGACCCCTGGAGCATGGCCTGCGCCACGACGGTCCCGCCCTCCGACAGGCGGCGCGAGAACGTGCGCCGGAATTGCTCGAGCGCGTCGACTGGATAATTGTGGTGCGAAACCAGTTGAACGTCGTCGTCTTCGAGTCGGTAGACGAGGACGAAGCGCGCGTCGCACAAGCGCACCGCGTTTCGCGCGATCGCGTCGAAGACCGGCTGGACGTCGGTGGGCGAGCCGCTGATGACGCGGAGGATTTCGGCGGTCGCCGTCTGCTGTTCGAGGGCCTCGGTCAACTGGCGGGTTCTCTCCTCCTGCTCGGCATGCGCTTCCTCGAGCTGGGCGCCCATCCGGTTGAATTGCGCGGCGAGGGCGCCCAGCTCATCCCGGTTCGATACCTCGACCCGCTGGGAAAGGTCTCCTGACGCGACGAGCCTCAGCCGGCTGTCCATCAGCTTGACGGGCCCGATCAGCGACCAGGAGATCGCGTAGCCGAGCAGAAGCGCCAGTCCGATGCTCCCGACCGCGAACCCGATCACGATCCATCGGGACTTCATGTAGGCTGCCTGGCTCGCGTCGGTGCCGGCGGCCAGGTCCAATTCCGACTTGTTCACGAGGTCGTTCGTGAGGCGCTCGAGCTGGTCGGCGAGCGGGCCGGCCTGCGTGAGTTGGCGCTTCCTTCCCTCGGCGACGTTCCCCGCATTGATGAGCTCGACGATCTGACCCACGACGGCGATGAACTGGTCATAACTCTCGCGGACCCGGGCGAGCGGCTCAGCGTCATCCGCGGCGACGACCTGGAGCTGGTCCAGCTCGTATCCGAACTGCTTGAGCTGATCGAGGGTTGCCTCCAGGGTGCGCTGATTCCAGGACCAGGAGGGGGGAAGCGATGTGTCGCGCTGGAACTGGTGGTAGGCGGCGATTCTCTCGTGGCGCTTCACCAATTCCTCGGCGCGGCGATTGACCCCGCTCAGCGCCTGGAGGCCGACGACTCCCAGGACGATGAGCAGGACGACGATGGCGAGAAATGCCACGAGGAGCTTCGCGTGAACCGTCGCGGGGATTCCGGCGACCAGCCGGGGCAGCCATTGCGTCGCTGCGAAGAGTCTCTCACGCAAGTCCGGCTACCGCTCCTTCGAGCAGTCGCGCATCGTGTAGCCGAGCGTCCGGCCTTGCTCGGCCGCGGCTGCTTCGATCTTCGGGCGGACCAGCTCCCGCATGACCGGGATCCAGTCGGAGATCCTGTTCCACGTCTTGCCGTCCCACTGCTGGAACATGACGGGACCCGCGCCCTCGTGGTCCTCGCAGCTCACCTTGAGCGGGTGGGTGAAGCCTTTCATGCCGAGCTCCTCGAGCCGCTTCTCGGTCACGTTCAGGTGCTCGAACCCCCACCGAACCTGCTCGCCCGTGACCGGCTTGTTGCCGTACCTGGCCATGGCTGTCCGGATCGCTTCCACCTCGAACATGGCGCTGACCAGACCGCGGTTGTAGAGCACTTCGCCGACCGCTTCGCGCTTCCCGGCGCCCTTGCCCGTGTCGTACACGTACTTAAAGATGTCCTGGTGCACCGGGAAGCTGGTGCCCGCGGCGTGATACGCGGCCCCGATGAACCCCTTGGCCCCGCTCCCCGCGGGGATGACGTCCCCATCGCTGGACGACCACCAGTTGCCGATGAAGTGATCCATCGGGTAGCCGATGGCCGCGGCCTCCTTGATCGACACCTGGTTCATGACGCCCCAGCCGGACAGAAAGATCCAGTTTGGATTGGTCCGCCGAACCTGGAGCCATGTGGCCTTCTGCTCCTGGCCTGGCGGGTTCACCGGCAGGAGCGTCAGCTCGAAGCCGAGCTGCCGGGCCAGGGTTTCGAGGATCGGGTTCGCTTCCTTGCCGTACGGGACGTTCAGGAAGATGTGGGCGATTTTTTTGCCCTTCAGCTTGTCGAGCCCGCCCTCCTTCTGACCGATGTAGCGAATCACCGCGGAGGCCTGGCTCCAGTACGTCGCGGGGAAGCTGAAGATCCACGGGAACCACCGGCCGTCGGCGGTCGCAGTCACGCCGGCGCCGGTCTGGAAGACCGGGATCTTGTCCACGCGAGCCATCGGGACGAGCTGGTAGGTCGCGGCAGTGCTGAGCGGGAACACCAGCACCGCTCCTTTCCCCTTGAGCCGCTCGTAGCACTCGACGCTCTGCTTCGTGTCGTACTGCGTTTCGCACTCTTCCCAGGTGAGCTTGATCCCGTTGATTCCCCCATCACGGGCATTGATGAGGGTGAAGTAGTCGACGAGCCCGTTGGCGACCGGGATCCCGCTCGAGGCGTAGGGTCCGGTCCGATACACCATCTGCGGGACGAAGATCTCCTTCGGCTGGGCGAGCGTGGCCCCGGACAGGGGCCCGGCGGCAAGGATCACCGCGATAAGACAAGTCGCGAGGCATCTCACGTCCAGTACCCTCCTCCAGGGACGTCGATGTTCGCCTTCCCGGGCTTGGGCCGCCGAGGCATCGGCCCCTCCTAGCCGCTCAAAGGCGTTACGACTGCGTGGCGATCGAAGGAAAGCTACGCGAAGGTCCCGTCGTGGGCAAGTCGGATGGCCGGGGGCTACTCGAGCCCGCCGGGAGAGTGTTCCCGGTGCGTCGCGCACCCCTGCGTCCTCTGCCGCCGGTCCGACTTCCCTGAGGTGAGCTCGCAGGGAGGGTTGCCGGGGGGTGTGCTAGACTGCCCGCGCCATGGCGCAGGGCGGTGACATCCTCCTCGACGTGAGGAACCTCCAGACCCAGTTCGCGATCTCGGGCGGCGTGGTGCGCGCCGTGGACGGGGTCTCCTGGGATGTCCGGGCGGGCGAGACCGTGGCCCTCGTCGGCGAGTCGGGCTGCGGCAAGTCGGTCAGCGCGCTCAGCGTGATGCGTCTCGTGGCCGCGCCGGCGGGCCGCATCGTCGGCGGCCAGATCCTCTTCAAGGGGCGCGACCTCCTTGAGCTTTCCGACGAGGAGATGCGCGAGGTGCGCGGCGCTGCTATCGGCATGATCTTCCAGGAGCCGATGACGTCGCTGAACCCCGTTCTCACCGTGGGCCGCCAGCTGACCGAGCCGACCGAGATCCATCTCGGGATGACGCCGACCCAGTCTCGCGCGCGGGCCATCGAACTCCTGGGCATGGTCGGCATCTCTGATCCCGAGCGGCGCCTGGGCCAGTATCCGCATCAGTTCAGCGGCGGGATGCGGCAGCGCATGATGATCGCCATGGCGCTCGCCTGCAGCCCGGCGTTGATCCTGGCCGACGAGCCGACGACGGCGCTGGACGTCACGATCCAGGCCCAGATCCTCGAGCTCATGAAGGGGCTGTCCCGAAAGCTTGGCGTGGCCATGGTCATGATCACCCACAACCTGGGCGTGGTCGCCCGCTACGCCGACCGTGTCAACGTCATGTACGCGGGCAAGATCGTGGAGCGGGGGACGGCGCGCGAGATCTACGCCAACCCGCGCCACCCGTACACGCTCGGGCTCCTCCGCTCGGTGCCGCGTCTCGACGAGCCGCGCAAGGCCAAGCTCCTGCCCATCCAGGGACAGCCTCCGGACCTCTCGCGGCTGCCCCCGGGCTGCGCCTTCCAGCCCCGCTGCCAGTTCGCCGTGGAGCGGTGTCTCCGCGAGGTGCCGCCGCTCGAGACCGTCGGGCCGGAGCACGTCTCGGCCTGCTGGATGTCGGCCGAGCTCGCGGAAAAGGTGAGCGCGTGAGCACGGCCGCATCGGTCGCCGGCGACCGGGCCCGCGAGGAGCCCAGGAAGGGCGACGAGATCCTTGTCGTCCGGAACCTCGTCAAGCACTTCGAGGTCTCCGGCGGCTTCTTCGGCGGCAGGCATGGCGTGGTCAAGGCCGTGGACGACGTCTCGTTCTCGATACGCCGCGGCGAAACGCTGGGTCTCGTCGGCGAGTCGGGGTGCGGCAAGACCACGACGGGCCGCTGCGTGCTCCAGCTGGAGAAGCCGACCAGCGGCTCCATCTTCTTCGAGGGCAAGGACCTGGCGACCGCCTCGGCGTCGGAGATGCGGGCCGTGCGGCGGAAGATGCAGGTCATCTTCCAGGACCCGTACAGCTCGCTCAACCCGCGGATGACCGTGGGCCAGATCGTCGCCGAGCCCCTGGCCGTTCACAGTATCGTGCCCGACCGGGATGCGCGCGAGGCCCGCGTCAAGGAGCTCCTGGGCCACGCGGGGCTCCTGCCGACCATGGCCCGGCGCTACCCGCACGAGCTGTCGGGCGGGCAGCGCCAGCGCGTCGGCATCGCCAGGGCGCTGGCGATGGAGCCCACCCTGATCGTCTGCGACGAGCCCGTCTCGGCCCTTGACGTCTCCATCCAGGCCCAGATCATCAACCTGCTCGAGCAGCTCCAGACCGGCTTCGGCCTGACCTATCTGTTCGTCGCCCACGACCTCTCCGTGGTCCGTCACATTTCCGACCGGGTCGCCGTCATGTACCTCGGCAAGATCGTCGAGCTCACGGACAGGCAGTCGCTCTACGACGATCCCCAGCATCCGTACACGAAGGCGCTGCTCTCGGCCGTGCCCATCCCCGATCCGGCCGTGGAGCTCGGTCGGGAACGGACGATCCTCCGGGGCGAGGTGCCGAGCCCGCTCAATCCCCCGTCCGGGTGCGTCTTCCACCCCCGCTGTCCCATAGCGATCGAAGAGTGCAAGCAGGGGGTGCCACCCCTCAGGGAGATCCGGCCCGAGCACCTGACGGCCTGCATCCGCGTCTAGTCAGGTGATCACGATGACGCTGCCGCACTTGACAGGGGAGGAGGGCGGCCGTTAGTGTACGGCAAGTCATTGGAAGCACTGCCGGTCTTTCTGGCCGGTTCAACCCAAGGAGGTATTGGATGAGATTGCCCAGTATCGGGCGCATCACGGTCGGACTTCTCCTGGCCGCCGCCCTCCCGGCTCCGACGCCTTCGACCGCGCAAGACAAGCCCCGCTCGGGCGGCGAGCTGATCTACGTCGTCCCCTCGGAGCCGCCCTCGTACGATGCGCACGCGGAGGAGACGTTCGGCCTGATCCACCCCACGGCGCCCCACTACAGCACACTCCTCAGGGTTGACCCCTTCGACAAGACCGGCACCAAGCCCGTGGGCGATCTGGCCGAGTCCTGGACCATCTCGAAGGACGGGATGACCTACACCTTCAAGCTCCGGCGCGGCGTCAAGTTCCACGACGGCAGCGAGATGACCTCCAAGGACGTCAAGGCCAGCTACGACAAGATCATCTTTCCCCCGCCCGGCATCAAGTCGCTCCGGAAGGACGCCTACCGGACGGTCGAGGCGGTCGAGGCCCCGGACCCCTACACGGTGCGCTTCCGTCTCAAGCGGGCGGAATCGTCCATGCTGCTCAACCTGGCGTCGCCCTGGAACTGGATCTACAAGGCCGACATCCTCGCCAAGGACATGCACTGGTACGAGACCCACATCATGGGCACCGGGCCGTTCAAGTTCGTCGAGCACGTGAAGGGCTCGCACTGGGTCGGCAAGAAGAACCCGGACTACTGGGACAAGGGCAAGCCCTATCTCGACGGCTACCGCGCGATCTTCATCTCCTCGTCGGCGGCCCAGGTGGCGGCTGTCCGGGGCGAGCGCGCCTACATCCAGTTCCGCAGCTTCAGCCCGCCCGAGCGCGACAGTCTCGTGCAGGCGCTTGGCTCCAAGATCGCCGTCCAGGAGAGCCCGTGGGACTGCCTGAACTTCGTCTCGATGAATCACGACAAGAAGCCGTTCGACGACAAGCGGGTCCGGCGCGCGCTATCCCTCGCGCTCGACCGCTACGAGGGATCCAAGGCGCTGTCGAAGATCACGCTGGTCAAGGACGTGGCGGGCATCCAGGTGCCCGGCACGCCGTACGCGACGCCGCCGGCCGAGATCGAGAAGCTGGCGGGCTTCGGGCACGACATCGCCGCCAACCGGGCCGAGGCCAAGCGCCTGCTGCGCGAAGCCGGGGTGCCGGACGGTTTTTCGTTCACGTTCAGGAACCGGGGCATCCCGCACCCGTACGAGCCGCTCGGCATCTGGCTGATCGACCAGTGGCGCCAGATCGGGCTCAACGTCAAGCAGGAGACGATCGAGGCCTCGGCCTACCACCCCATGCTCAAGCGCGGCGACTTCGAGGTCGCCATGGACTTCCAGTGCGGGTTCATCGTGGAGCCGGACCTCGACCTACCGCGGTTCATCAGCACCTCGGACGCCAACTACGGCCGGCACAAGGACAAGGTGATCGACGAGCTCTTCGACAAGCAGTCGCGGGCCGTGGATCCCGAGGAGCGGAAGCGGTACCTCCGCGCCTTCGAGAAGCGCCTCCTCGACGAGGAGGCCCACGTGATCTACACGCTCCAGTGGCACCGGATCGTCCCGCATCTGAGCAAGGTGCACGGCTGGACGATCACGCCCAGCCACTACCTGAACAACCAGCTCGACACGGTGTGGCTGAGTGAATAGCCTGGTAGCCCGCGAAGCGACTCCCCTCGACCCTCTCCCCGTCTCGGGGAGAGGGCAGGGCGAGGGGCGGCCGTAAGGGGACGGGCAGAAGACGATGTGGAAGTACGTCGGCAAGCGCTTCTTCCTGATGATCCCGACGCTCCTGGGCGTCGCGGTTCTGATCTTCATACTGATGCGCATCGTGCCCGGCGACATCGTGGAGCTGCGGCTGGCCGGCGAGAACGGCTCCGTGTCCGAGGAGCTCCTCAAGAGCGAGCGCGCGCGCTTCGGGCTGGACCAGCCGATGTGGAAGCAGTTCGCCACGTGGATGTGGGGCGTCGTGCGGCTCGACTTCGGCACCTCGATGTGGACGGGGGCGTCGATCGGCGAGGAGATCAAGCTCCGGTTCGCCCTGTCGCTGCAGCTGGCGATCATGGCGACGGCGGTCGGGGTGCTGATCGCGCTCCCCCTGGGCGTGATCTCCGCGCTGAAGCAGGATTCGTGGATCGACTACGTCGCCCGCATCGTGTCCATCGCCGGCATCGCGACGCCCTCCTTCTGGCTCGGCATCATGATGATCCTCGTGCTGCTGGTGGGGTTTCACTGGCTGCCGCCCATGGTCTACACGCCGTTCTGGGTCAACCCCTGGCAGAACATCATCCAGCTCATCTGGCCCGCCCTCGCGGTCGGCTACCGGCTGTCGGCCGTGGTGACGCGCATGATGCGCTCGGCGATGCTCGAGGTGCTGCGCGAGGACTACATCCGCACGGCGCGCGCCAAGGGTCTCGTCGAAACGCTCATCCTCAAGCGCCACGCGATCAAGAACGCCATGCTTCCCGTGCTGACCGTGACCGGCATCGAGTTCGCGTTCCTCATGGGCGGGCTGGTGGTGACGGAACAGGTGTTCAACCTCAACGGGCTCGGGCTCCTGTTCGTCCAGGCCGTCGCGCACCGGGACTACACGCTGACGCAGGCGCTGGTGCTCATCGTCGCGTCGGTGTTCATCATCGTCAACTTCTTCATGGACCTCATGTACGGCTGGCTCGATCCCCGGATCCGGTACCGCTAAGCCGTGGCCATCAACGTCCCGTTCGACGCCGTCGAGATCGCCGCCGCCGCCGAAGCCCGGAGCGGGTGGTGGGGAACGGTCCGGGACTTCGCCGTGCGCCGCCCGCTGGGCGCGGCCGGCGCCGCCGTCGTCCTGCTCCTCATCGCGATGGCGCTGGCTGCGAACGCGATCTCGCCGTACAACCCGGTGGCGGTGGACTTCGGGGCGATGCTGTCCCGGCCGAGCGCGGCGCACTGGCTCGGCACCGACGCGTTCGGGCGCGACGTGCTGTCGCGGCTCATCTACGGCTCGCGCACGGCCCTCATGGTCGGCTTCGGGGCGGCCGTGGTCGGCTCCACGCTCGGCGCCATCCTGGGCGTCGGCAGCGCCTACTTCGGCGGCAAGGTGGATCTCTTCCTCCAGCGCCTGATGGACTGCTTCATCGCCTTCCCGCTCATCATCCTGGCCCTGGCCATCGTGGCGATTCTCGGCAACACGATTCCGAACCTGATCGCCGCGATCACGATCCCCATGATTCCGCGCTGCGCGCTCGTCATCCGCTCGACGGCGCTCAGCATCCGCGAGATGCCGTATGTCGACGCCGCGCGCGCGGCGGGGTTCAGCAGCGCTCGCATCATCATGCGGCACATGCTGCCCAACGTCATGGCGCCGTACCTCATCATGCTCACCGCATTCCTCGGCCAGGCCATCCTGCTGGAGTCCTCGCTCTCGTTCCTGGGCCTGGGTGTCCAGGAGCCGACTGCCGCCTGGGGGCTCATGCTGCGGGGGGCGGCCGTGGACTTCGCCGAAGCCGCACCCTGGATGGCCGTGTTCCCGGGGCTCGCCATCAGCCTCGCCGTCTTCGCCTTCAACCTCTTCGGCGACTCGCTCCGGGACGCGCTGGACCCCAAGCTCCGGACCCTGTAGCAGGCGGCCGATACGGGGCCCATTTGCTTCGTTGGCGCCCTCGGCCGGGGCGCTCGTGGCAGTTCGAGCTGAGGGGCGGAGCCACGAGGCGAGGGCTGAGATGGTTGTACGGTTCGTCTGCGGGATCAACTCAGCCCTCGTCTCACGACGGCTTGCATCAGCCCCCGAGCTCTCAGGCGCCTGGTGGTACCCGGCTGTAAACTCTTGACACTCGCGGGGCAGGTTGGTACAAATACGAGGGTTGTGGCGCCCGTCGGCGCTCGCCGACGAGGCACACCGAGCGGTTCACAGGGAGGCTGGAATGGCGTATATCATCGCTGAGCCCTGCATCAATGTGAAAGACAAGGCCTGCGTCGAGGTCTGCCCGGTGGACTGCATCTACGAGGGCGAGACGATGCTCTACATCCACCCGGATGAGTGCATCGACTGTGGCGCCTGCGAGCCTGTGTGCCCCGTCAAGGCGATCTTCGCCGAAGACGAGACGCCGGCGAACTGGAAGAACTTCATCGAGCTGAACAAGCAGTTCTTCAAGGACAACCCCGGCGTCAAGCCTGCGACCAAAGCCTAGCGGCCCGCTTCGAGTCGCGCATTTCCAGCGGGGACCCGCCCATGGGTCCCCGTTTCTGTGTCTACCGGGTCTGCCCCCGCCGTCCGTGCCCAAATCCGAGTGCAGTGCGGAAGCGCTTCTGCACATCGCCGGCAGCAGTGGATCGAGTCTCGATGCCGCATCCGGTTGATTTTGCGGCCGCGCATTCATGGCACATGAATTGCCCCGGATGCTTTGCATGGCCGCACCGTCGTCGACTCCAACCGCAGCGACTCCATCGCCGCCTGGGCCCAGGCCGCAGGGCTTCCACGGCGCCGTCAGCGAGTTCAAGCGGCGGCTGATCGAGGCGACGCTGACCCAGTCGGGCGGCAATCGCACGCGAGCGGCCCGGGCGCTGGGGCTTCAGCGGACCTACCTGCTTCGGCTCATGCGCGAGTTCGAAGTCCGCATCCCGCCGCCGCCGGGCCCCTGGCGACGCGCCCCTGAAGGCAATGGAGTCGGCAATGGCGCCGGCGGGAGGCACAACGGCAACGGAAGTGGGGCGATCGCACCATCCCAAAAGCATTGACACCTGCGAGCGAGCGGTTTGAAATGAGCGGGTGAACACTGTCTGGATCGCCGGGGCGGGAATGACCCGCTTCGGCCGGCGCGACGAGAGCCTGCCCGACCTGATCGCCGAGGCCGGCATGGCCGCGCTCCGCGACGCGGGCATCGAACGCCCCGACGCGATCGTCGTCGCAGCCATGAACCCCGAGGAGTTCACCGGGGCGGGTAACTACGGCTCGCTGATCAATACGCACCTGGGCCTCGCCCAGGTGCCGACGGTGCGGGTTGAGACTGCGACCTCGTCGGGCGTGGCGGCCGTGTACGCGGGCTTCGCCGATATCGCGGCCGGACTTCACCGGACCGTGCTGGTCGTGGGCGGCGAGAAGATGAGCCACATCCCTACTCCGCGCGTGTCGGAGATCATCGGCCGCTCCATCGATCCGCACGAGCGCACCTACGGAACGACCATGCCGGCGCTCGCCGGGCTCATCACGCGCGCGGCCATGCACAGCCGCGGGCTCGGGCTCAAGGAGATGTCCCAGGTCGCCGTCAAGAACCACGCCAACGGTGTGCGGAATCCGCTCGCCCACTTCCGGGAGGCGGTCACCCTCGAGGCGGTGATGGAGAGCCGGCTCGTCGCCGACCCGCTCAGGCTTTACCACTGCTGTCCGATCTCCGACGGCGCCGCCGCCCTGGTCCTGACCGCGGAGCCCGCGCCCGTGCGGATCGCCGGCATCGGGCAGGGAACGGACACGATGGCCGTGCGCTACCGGAGCGAGCTGACCTCCTTCCGCGCCACACAGGCGGCGGCGAAGGTCGCGTACGCGATGGCCGGATTCGGGCCCGAGCGCGTGGAGTTGGTGGAGGTTCACGACGCGTTTTCTCCCTTCGAGCTGATCTCTCTCGAGGACACGGGGCTCATGCCGCCGGGCAAGGCCGGGCGCGCGACGCTCGACGGCGAGACCGCGCTCGACGGCCGCCTGCCGGTGAACACCTCCGGCGGACTCAAGGCGCGCGGGCATCCGCTGGCCGCCACCGGCATCGCCCAGATCGTCGAGCTGTGTCTCCAGCTCCGAGGGATGGCCGCCGGACGGCAGGTCGCCGCCCGTATCGCTCTCGCTCACTCCATCGGCGGGCTCGCCACCAACAACTGGGTGACGCTCATCGAGGCGCGAGCATGATCGTTCAGTCCATCGAGGCTTCGCGCTGTTCGCGCTGCGAGCGCATGGTCGTGCCCCCGGCGCACTACTGTCCTGATCATCCGGTGGCGATGGAGGCGGCGAGCGTACCCGGGGTGGGTTTGATCGTCTCGTTCACCACGCTGCACTCGCCTCCCGAAGGCTTCAAGGCGCCGCTGCACATCGCGCTGATCGAGCTCGAGGGGGGCGCGCGGCTCTTTTGCCACGGACAGGAGACGCGCGGCTTCAAGATCGGCTCGATCGTCGGCGTGGAATCGCACGAAGGCGTGTTCTACTTCTCACACATGAGCTTCGCCGACCGGGCGCGACTCATCTGGAGGAGGACGGGCGCCCACGGCGAGAAGGTTGCCTCTATCACCAAGAGCCTAATCAAGGGGCTCTTCAAAGGACGGTCACGTGACGACAGCTAGGGAGAAGGCTCCCGCCGGAAGGCGGCCGAAGCCGCCGCTCCACGGCATCCGGGTCATCGATCTCACCCGCGTCCTGGCTGGGCCCTTCTGCTCGATGTCGCTCGGCGATATGGGGGCGGAAGTCATCAAGGTCGAGGAGCCGGACAAAGGCGACGACACCCGCGGCTGGCCGCCCTTCGCGAACGGGGAATCGACCTACTTCATGTCGGTCAACCGCAACAAGAAGAGCCTGACGCTCAACATGAAGGCGCCGGAGGGGCAGGCGATCCTCCGCGGGCTCATGGCGAAAGCCGACGTGGTGATCGAGAACTTTCGCCCCGGCACGATGGAGCGGCTGGGGTTCGGTTACGACGCGCTCAGGAAGCTGAACCCGCGGCTCGTCTACTGCTCCATCTCGGGCTTCGGCGAGAGCGGCCCCGAGTCCTCGCGCCCCGGCTACGACCTGATCGTGCAGGGAGAGTCGGGCGTCATGGACCTGACCGGATTCGCCGACGGACCGCCGGTCAAGGTCGGCAACTCCATCGGCGACCTGGTCGCAGGGATGTCGGCGGCCCAGGGCGTGACGCTCGCGTTGCTCGCGCGCTCGAAATCCGGGAAAGGCCAAAAGGTCGAGATCGGAATGCTCGACGTCATGGCCTCGCTCCTCACGTACCAGGCGGGTCTCTACTGGAACGCTGGGGGCAAGCCGACGCGGCGGGGGAACCAGCACCCGTCGATCGTCCCCTACGAGGTGTTCCAGGCGCAGGACGCCTACATGACCCTGGGCGTGGCCAACAACTCCCTCTGGGAGCGCATGTGCTCCGCGATCGGCAGGGAAGACCTGGCGAAGGACGCGCGCTTCGACAGCGAGGCCAAGCGTGTCACAAATCGCGAGACGCTCATCCCGGCGCTCAACGCCGAGTTCGGCAAGCGCCCGGCGTCGGAATGGCTCGCGCGCCTCGACACGGCGGGCGTGCCGGCCGGGCGCATCAAGACCGTAGCCGAGGTGTGCGAGAGCGAACACCTGCGTGCCCGGGGCATGTTCGTTCGGCTCGCGCACCCCAAGGCCGGCGCCGTCACCGCCATGGGCGTGCCGATCCGCCTCTGGGGCACTCCGGGCGCCGCCCAATCCCCCGCGCCCCTTCTCGGCCAGCACACCGACGAGATCCTCCGCGGTCTCCTCCGTATCCCCAAGCCCAAGATTGCCAAGCTCCGCGCCGCGGGCGTCGTGTAGGGGCCGCACTCCCAAACCTTGACACCTGGGGCGGGGCGGCGGGATGATAGGCGTCCCATGTCCAGGGAAATCAAGGTTTACGATACCACGCTGCGCGACGGCACCCAGGGTGAGGGCGTGTCCTTCTCCATGGAGGACAAGGTCCGCATTGCCCAGCGCCTCGACGCCCTCGGCATCCACTACATCGAGGGCGGCTGGCCGGGCTCGAACCCGAAGGACCTGCGCTTCTTCAAGCGCGTCCAGGATGCCGTCTTCAAGACCGCCAAGATCACCGCGTTCGGCTCGACACGTCGCCCGGGAGTCCGGCCGCAGGAGGACAGCAACATCCAGGCCCTGGTCGAGGCGGGGCCGCCCGTCGTCACCATCTTCGGCAAGTCGTGGGACCTGCACGTGACGCACGCCCTCGGCACCACGCTCGAAGAAAACGTCGCGATGATCGGGGATTCGGTCGCGTACCTCCTGAAGCACTTCGAGGAGGTCATCTACGACGCCGAGCACTTCTTCGACGGCTTCAAGAAGAACCGCGACTACGCGCTCGCCACGCTCAAGGCGGCGGAGGCCGCGGGCGCCCACTGCCTCGTCCTCTGCGACACGAACGGCGGCGGCCTGCCTCACGAGGTCGTGGAGATCATCCGGGCGGTCAAGAAACAGGTCAAGCCCGAGACCCCGCTCGGCATCCACGTCCACAACGACACCGAGTGCGCCGTTGCCAACACCCTCGCGGCGGTCTCGGAGGGCGTGAACCACATTCAGGGGACGGTCAACGGGTACGGGGAGCGCTGCGGCAACGCCAACCTCGTCTCGATCATTCCCAACCTCATGCTGAAGATGGGGCTCGACTGCATCCCGAAGGAGAACCTGCGCGAGCTGCGCGATGTCTCGCGCTTCGTCTCCGAGCTGGCGAATCGCAAGCCGTGGGGCTCCCAGCCTTACGTCGGCGATTCGGCCTTCGCCCACAAGGGCGGGATCCACGTCTCGGCCGTCCTCAAGCACGCGGAGACGTACGAGCACGTCGACCCGGAGATGGTAGGCAACCACCGGCGGGTGCTGGTCTCCGAGCTGGCGGGGCAGTCGAACATCCTCTGGAAGGCCAGGGAGTACGGCATCGACCTCGACAAGAACACGCCCGAGGCCCGCCGCATCCTCGAGATGCTCAAGCGCATGGAGGACGAGGGGTTCCAGTTCGAGGGCGCGGAGGCCTCCTTCGAGCTCCTGATGGAGCGCGCGCTGGGCAACCACAAGCCCTACTTCGACCTCGACGGCTTCCGCGTCATCGTCGAGGAGGAGCGCGGGGACGCCGAGCCGGTCGCCGAGGCGACGGTGCGGCTCAAGGTCAAGGGCATTGCCGAGCACACGGCCGCCTCCGGCCACGGCCCGGTCAACGCGCTCGATCACGCGCTGAGAAAAGCCCTCGAGGAATTCTATCCGAGCTTGCGCGAGATGCGGCTGCTCGACTACAAGGTCCGCATCCTCGACGAGTCCAAGGGCACGGCGGCCAGGACGCGGGTGCTCATCACCTCCGGCGACGGCGACGAGACCTGGGGCACCGTGGGCGTGGCCGACAACATCATCGAGGCCTCCTGGCAGGCGCTGGTGGACTCGATCGAGTACAAGCTCCGCCGCGACGAGCGTAAAGGAAAGCGCTGACCCCTAACTCCCCCTCTCCCGTCAGGGGAGAGGGCAGGGTGAGGGGTGAAGTCCTCCAACGCACATGCGATCCATCCCCGCCAAGCTGATCGAAGACACCGCCCGCGAGCTGACCTCTCGCGCGGCCATCGACATCCCGCCCGACTACCGCGACGGCGTCCGCCTGGCGCGGGACCGGGAGAAGAACCGCCTCGCCCGCTTCGTCCTCGACGAGATGCTCGA
>Ga0335084_10000772_pt1 | contig 28299 bp, 12 predicted proteins | sample Lox_Sample_44_FD_206721 | JGI IMG/M metagenome (GOLD analysis project Ga0335084, IMG submission 206721) | Soil microbial communities from Loxahatchee National Wildlife Refuge, Florida, United States - Lox_Sample_4.4 | ecosystem: Environmental > Terrestrial > Soil > Wetlands | place: USA... | reverse complement strand
TTGACGTTCCGCTGCACGTCGGCCTGCATGCGCTGCGACGACGCCGAGTTCGGGTTGCCGACCTGCGCGTTGTGCGCGTCGCGATTGATGTCGCGGCTCACCTGGTTCTGCGCGCGGTCGATGCGGGCTTGCTCCTGCGGCGAGAGCTTGCCGTTCTTGAGTGCGTTCGATTCCATCTTCTCGACGCGCGCTTCTTCGCCTTCGAGCTTCGCCGCTTCACGCGTGGTGATCTGCCCGGATTTCAGGCCCTGCTCGATGCGCTCCTGCTGGTTCGCGTCGCGCTGCACGACCGTGCCGGTCGTCTGCGCGAGCGCGGGGGTGGCGAAAGCCGCGGCGATGGCGGCGGCGCCGATCAGTTTCCCGAGTTTCATCGTCTGTCTCCTCTGCATGGTGGCGTGGAAGAGTCCACGGCGCCATTAAACGGGGCGGACGGTCCGCAATCGCTGCGGAAGTTGTAAATCCGGTAACGGGTTGTTTCGGACACGCGCGAGGAGCGGGCTTAAATCACGCTCGCGCGGGGCTCGTCAGCGTTCCGTCAGCCCTCCCGGCCGCTCCCCCTCAGCCGCGCTCGCCGATCGCGCGTGCCGTGCAAGAGTAGACTTCCCCTCCTCCCTCTCCTTGCCAACGAACCCGCGGAGCGTTGCCATGACCGACCCGGTGAAGTACGTCCTCGACGAATCGCGCATTCCGACCCGCTGGTACAACATCCAGGCCGACCTGCCGAAACCGCTCCCGCCCCCTCTTCACCCGGGTACGCTGAAGCCCCTCGGCCCCGACGATCTCGCGCCCCTCTTTCCGATGGCGCTCATCGAGCAGGAGGTGACCCAGGAGCGCGACGTCCCGATCCCCGAGCCGGTGCGCGATGTCTACCGCCAGTGGCGGCCCTCGCCGCTCTTCCGGGCGCGGCGGCTCGAGAAGGCGCTGCAGACCCCGGCGCGCATCTACTACAAGTACGAGGGCGTCTCGCCCGCCGGCAGCCACAAGCCGAATACCGCGGTCGCGCAGGCGTTCTACAACCGCGAAGCGGGCATCCGGAAGCTCGCGACCGAAACCGGCGCCGGCCAGTGGGGCTCGTCGCTCGCGTTCGCCGGCGCGCTCTTCGGAATCGATGTGCAGATCTTCATGGTGCGCGTGTCGTACGACCAGAAGCCCTACCGCCGCGCGCTGATGGAGACCTACGGCGCGCGCTGCATTCCCTCGCCATCCGACCTGACGCAATCCGGCAAAGCCATCCTCGCGAAGAACCCGAAGCACCCGGGCTCGCTCGGCATCGCGATCTCCGAGGCGGTCGAGGTCGCCGCGCAAGCCGCGGACACCAAGTACTCGCTCGGCTCGGTGCTCAACCATGTCCTCCTGCATCAGACGATCGTCGGCCAGGAGGCGATGGCGCAGCTCGAGATGGCGGGCGACTACCCGGACGTGATCGTCGGGTGCACCGGCGGCGGGTCGAACTTCGCCGGCATCGCCTTCCCGTTCCTCGGCGCGCAGCTCCGCGGCGGCACGAAGGTACGCATCGTCGCGATCGAGCCCGCCGCCTGCCCGAGCCTCACGCGCGGGAAATATGCCTACGACTTCGGCGACACCGCGCACCTCACCCCGCTCGTGAAGATGCACACGCTCGGCTCGATCTTCACCCCGCCCGGGTTCCACGCAGGGGGCCTGCGCTATCACGGCATGGCACCGCTCGTCAGCCACATCAAGGAGCTCGGCCTGATCGAGGCGAAGGCCTACAAGCAGACCGCGGTGTTCGACGCCGGCGTGCAGTTCGCGCGCGTCGAGGGAATCCTTCCGGCGCCGGAGGCGAACCACGCGGTCAAGGGCGCGGTCGACGAAGCGATCCGCTGCCGCGAGGAAGGCGTCTCGCGCGCGATCCTCTTCAACCTGTGCGGGCACGGCCACTTCGACATGCAGGCCTACATGGACTACTTCGCCGGCAAGCTGGAGGACCGCGACTACGACGAGCGCGAGCTCGCGATGGCGCTCGCGGGACTCCCCTCGGTCAAGGAGGCGGCGTGATGCAACAGCGGGCTCTCACGATCCCGCCGGTCCGGGTCTGGACTCGGGAGGAGATGATGAAGCGGGTCGCCCGCTTCTCGGAGCTCAGGGGCTTCAGCGACGGGCTGCAGGACTCGATGCTGCCCGAGTGCTTCAAGACGACCTACAACGTGATCGGGTTCCAGACGCCCGAGGCCGCGGGCCAAGGCTCGGTCAACTCGCCGGTCGGCAAGAGCGCCTCGGAGAACGCCGCGATCCGGATCTCGGAGGGCTTCAACCTAGGCTTCGTGAAGTGCAGGCCTGGCAAAGGCGTGCTGATGCACAACCACGACACGAACGAGACGTTCGTCGTGATGTCCGGGCGCTGGCTCGTGCAGTGGAACGAGGGGCCGGACACCGAGTCGCTCGAGGTCGGGCACCTCGACTGCATTTCGTTCCCGCCCGGGTGTGCGCGACGCTTCGAGAACATCACGAAGGGCGAGCCCGACGCCGAGCACATGCTGCTCTTCGTGATCGGCGGCGACGCGCCGCAGAATGAGTTCACGCCGCGCTCGATGGCGCGCGTCGCGCAATTCGAGCGCACCGGGCGGTGAGCAGCCCTGCTCGGGCGTCGAGGTCCCGGCCCTGGCGGCCTGAACGGATCGGGCGCTCGACGCCCGGCAGGTCAGTGCGGGAGGGGCGGCTTCGGCTTCTTCTCGTTCCTCCAGATCAGCCAGGCGACGGCGACGCACGCGCCGACGAAGAGCAGCACGAAGATGATGGTGCCGATCATGTTCGATTCGGCGGGGGGCTCCGGCGCGACGTCGGCGTACGCGGCGAGCGAGATCACGAAGAGTGGCAGTGCCGCGAGGACGCGAGTCATGGTGGGCTCCGGTAGCGGTGGCTTGTGCCCCCACGCTACGCGGCACCCGCTGACATTTGCCTGACCGGTTTATTACCAAACCGTAAGGAAGCGCGCGTTGACGCGCGCTATTTCACCCGCACCGTCACTTCGGCTGCAGCGCCGGGGGAGCCGCTCCCCGAGTTCGGTCCGGTTACGCCGGCGCGCCGAGCGCCCGTGCCCGCTCGCCGAGCTTGCGATTCGTCGGGCTCGCGGGCTTCAGCGCCAGGCGCTCGGCTGCGAGCGCGCGCGCGTAGTTGGCTCTGCCGCCGCGGATCGCCGCCTCGGTGAGCGTGAGGTGCAGCACGTCGCGCTGCGCATGGCTGCCGCCGAACCGGTGCGCGATCAGTCGCACGTCTTCGAGCAGCGCGATCGCGGTTGCGTAGTCCCGGCGCCCGAACGCCCGCAGCGCGCGCGCGATCGGCAACCCGATGTCGCGCGTCAGCTCGGCGTTGGTGACGCCGTTCTCGGCGCGCCGCGCCATCGCCGACAGCAGCCGGTCGGCGTCACGCTCGCGGCCCGCGGCGACGAACGACATCATCGCGTGGACGTCGTTGAACGCGTACCAGCCACCGTCGATCGACCCCTGCCACGCGTCCGCGAGCTCGTTCCAGCGGTTACCCACGTCGGCGCCGCGAAGGTGGAGGCGCCAAAGCATCGCGGTCGCATCGACGAGATCGAGCGCGACGGTCGAGTGGCCGGCGCGGATCCGCTCGTCGTAGAGCGCGAGCACCCGGTCGTGCTCGCCGAGGTCGAGATGGAAGAGCGCGAGATGCCAGGCGTTGTGGATCGCGAACAGGTTGTCGGGTGCGCCCCAGTCGGCGGTGCGTGCCGCGAGCCAGTCGATGCCGTCGCGCGCGCGGCCTTGCATCTCCATCACGTGCGAGACCGCGTGGATCGCCCACACGTCGGTGCGGTTCCGGCTGACCGCCTCGCGGCCGGCGTATTCGGCGCGGCCGTACTCGCCCATCTCCTCGAGCCCGAAGGCGTGCATCCCGAACAGGTAGCCGTAGCCGGGCACCTGCTCGCTCCAGTGCGGCAGCACGCGCGCGATCCGGTCGCGGATCAGCGCCGACTGTCCGAGGTAGAAGTCGAGCGCGTGCGCGACCTGCAGCGCGAGCGTGTCGCGCGGGTGGTCGATCAGGATCTCGCCGTAGATCGCGTTCGCCTGCCGCCACTCGCCGTCGAGGAACGCCCGCAGCGCCGCGATGTGCCCGCGCTCGCGCGGGTTCGCGCTGCCGGCGAGGCGCTCGGCGGCTTCGACCGCCGGCCGGGCCTGCGGTTCGAACGTCTTCTCGTTGGCGATCGCGCTCAGGCTCGCCTTCAGGCAGTGCCCCATCACGAAGCCGGGATCGGCGGCGACCGCCGCGTCGGCGGAGTCGGCCGCCCGGGCCGAGAAGGCGAGGAAGAGATTGGTCGCCTGCTCGTAGTGGGCGAGCGCAGCCGGCCGCGCCGCGGAGACTGGGTTGCCGCGCATGTCGTGAAGACTCATCGCAACTCCTCCTTTCGTGGTTTTCGGATCGTAGCGCGCCGGGGGCGCGCAGCGGGGCGCCGCCGGACGGCGGGGCGACCGGCGCGCCGCCGCGGCGCCATGTGAAAGAAGAAAGCGAAGACCATCTCAGGTCCCCCGAGACGAGCGGGCAAGCCCCCTCGCGCTCCCCGGAGCGAGGGAAGCCGTGACCGGTTTCATCCTTAGGCTGCCTCGTCGAAGAGCGTCGCGGCCTCGGTCTGCGCGAGATGGGTCTCGATCGCCTCGTTCACGCGCCCGGCGTGGGTCACCGTCAGCATGTGGCCGGCGTCTTCGACCTCGAGGAGATCGGCGTTCGGCATCATCGCCGCGAGGTGCCCGGCGACCGCCTGCGCGGCGAGGGTCGTGCGCGTCCCGCGGACGAGCAGCGTCGGTATGCATGCGCGGCGCAGGTCGTACCGGTCACGGTTGCCGAAGAGGAGCCGGAACTCGGAGGCGATCTTGGGCATCGTCGCCGTGAGCCGCGCACGGGTGTCCGGCGACATCGCGGACCAGGTTCCGGCGCCGATCCAGTAGCCCATGAAGTGGGCCGCGCAGGCCTCGAGATCGCCTTCGGCGACGAGCTCGAGATGGCGGCTCGCGACCGCCTCGATCTCGGCGAGCGCCGCGCGGTCGGCGCAGCGATCGAGGACCTGGAACGCCGCCGGCTCGACGAGCGCGAGGCTCGTCACGCGGCTCCCGCTCGCGAGCGCCGCGCCGAGAGCAAGCGCGCCGCCGTACGAATGGCCGACGACGTGCAGCGGGCAGCCGAGCTCTCGCGCGAACGTCGCCACCACATCAACGTCGGTCGCCTCCAGGTCCCGGCGCCACGGCGTGCTCTCGCCGTAGCCCACGAGGTCCGGCGCGACGACGCGGTAGCGCGCGGCGAGCCGCTCGGCGAGCGGCTGCCACATCCGGCGCGAGCTCGCGCTCCCGTGGACGAGCAATACCGTGTCGCCGCGGCCGGCGTCGGTGTACGCGATGGTCGCGTCCTTGATCTTGATCGATGCCATGGCGTTGCCTCCTTGGAACGGTTCAGGCGGCGGCCCGGAGGCGGGCGGCCGCATCGGTCAGCACGCCGGCGCGCGCGGCCTGCACGCGGGCACGGGGTGTTAGCGGACCGGCGGCCTTCCGCTCGGCGACGATCGCCCGCGCGAGCCGGCCGCGGCCCGCGCGGATCGCCGCTTCGAGGACCATCAGGTCGAGCGCGTCGCGCTGGATCCGGCTTCCGCCGAGACGCCAGAGGTCGCTCCGCAGCGGTGCGGCGAGATCGACGGCGCGGGCGTACTGGCCGCGCGCGAACGCAGCCACGGCCCGCGCGGCCGGTAGAGCCACCTCGCGCACGACGCCCGCGCCCCGGGTGCAGCCCTTGGCCGCGGACTCCATCAACCTGATGAGCTCGCCGGCCTCGGCATCGCGCCCGCCCGCCGCGAGCGCCATCATCGCGTGCACGTCGAGCAGCGGCCAGAAGGCGTCGCCCGCCCGCTCGGCCCAGAGGTCCGCGATCGGACGCCAGCGCTCGCCGACGTCGACACCCTCGAGCTCGAGCCGCCAGAGGAACGCCGCGTCGTCGCCGGCGTCGGAGGCCGAGCCGGCGACGGTCGACTTTCGCGAGGACGCATCGAAGATCGCGAGCGCTCGATCGATCCGCCCGAGCTCGAGCTGGAAAAGCGCGTCGTGCCAGGCGAGATGCCGCGCGAGGCCCCCGATGCCCGCCCAGTCGGCGGCGCTCTCGGCGAGCCACTTCGCGCCTTCCGCCGCGCGCCCCCGGTCGAGGAGAGCGTGCGCGACCGCATGAATCGCGAACGGGTGCCGCGGCCGCAGCATCGCCGCGCGCCGGCCCGACTCCTCGGCACGCGCACCGTCGCCGCTCTCGGCGAGCGCGTAGGCGTGCATCGCGAGCACGTGCTCGTAGCCGGGCATCTCCGGCCGCCACGTGGCGAGCGCCGGCGCGACGACCTGCAGATGCCCGCCGGGACGCCCGACGAAGACGCACGCCGCCTGCGTGAGGCGAAGCGCGAGCGTGTCGCCCGGCCACTCGCGCACGATCGCCGCGTACTGCCCGGCCACCTTGCGGTGCTCCCCGGCGAGCCAGGCGCGCGCCGCGGCGAAATGCGCCCGCTCGCGCTCGTTCGCCGACGCCGCGAGCGGGAGCATCGCGGCGAGGCTGCGCCGCAAGAGCGGGAACGAGCGCTTGTCCCAGGCGGCGACGGCGAGCCCGGCGACGAGGAGGTGCCCGGCCGCGAACCCGGGCTCGGCGGCGAGCGCGGGCTCGAGCACGGCGAGCGGGTCGCCGCTGCACGCGAGGAAGCGGTCGAGCGCCGCCTCGTACGCGGCGACGGCGTGCGCGCTGCCGGCGGAGAACGGGACGCTCAGGGTACCGGCCCGGGGCATGTTCACCGCCTCAGCCATTCGCGCCCGCGGTCCGTACGCGCGCCATCGTGTGCACGTCGACGTACCGGCCGGCCTGGAAGCCGTATGCGCGGAGCGTCCCCTCGATCTCGAAGCCGCAGCGCCGGTAGAGGCCGATCGCGGCGTCGTTGCCGTCGATCACGAGCAGCTCGAGCCGGACGAGATTCAGCCAGTTGTCGGCGAGGTCGATCGCAGCCCGCATCAGCGCCGAACCGACGCCGCGGCCCTGCCACGCGCGCGCCACGGCGATCGGGCCGAGGCGCCCGACGTGCCGGATCCGCGGCGCGGTCTGCGCGCCGAAGCCGAGCGCGCCGACGATCGCCTCGCCCTCGACCGCGACCAGCATGTAGCGCCCGTCGGGCAGCTCGACGATGTGCTTGCGCGTCTGGGCCTGCGGCGCGTAGGGCACGTCGATCAGCCAGTGCATCACCTCGGGATCGGTGAAGATCGCGTGCAAGGCGTCGGCGTCGGACGCTTCGGCGTGACGCACGCTGATCGCCTGCGCCGGCGCGGGCGCCGCGAGTTGCACCGCTTGGCGGCGCATCTGGGCGAATCCCATGATTGCTACTCCATCCCCGTTGGTCGTCTAACCAAGCGATGCGGTCGAGCCCGCGGCGGAATCCGGATGCAGCGCGGGCGGCGCGCTGCCCTGCAGCCGTCCTCGCGCTTCCCATTCCCAGCGCAGGATCCCGTGCGTCTCGATCGTCTCCTCGCGCGCGCGGGCCGCGACGTACTCCCGGCGGCAGCCTTCCTGCGCGAGCCCGGCCTTCGCGAGCACGCGCGCCGAGGCGGCGTTCCAGCGGAAGCGGGGCGCGAAGATGCGCTCGAGCTCGAGCACCGCGAAGCCGTAGCCGATCACGGCATTCACCGCCTCGGTCGCGTAGCCGCGTCCCCAGTACGGCCGGCCGAGCCAGTAGCCGAGCTTCGCGCACGCGCCGACGCGGTCGATCTCGAGGCCGATCGAGCCCACGAGCGCCCCGTCCTCCGCGCGTTCGACCGCGAAGCAGATCGAGCGACCCTCGGTGAACTCGAGCGCCTGGTCCCAGATCCACGCGCGCGCCATGCCGCTCTCGTACGGATGCGGGAGCAGCGTGCCTTCGACCACCTGCCGGTCGCCGGCGAGCCGCTCCACTTCGGCGGCATCCGCGAGGCGGAATGCGCGCAGCCGCAGCCGCGCGGTCTCGATGCGCGGAAACAGCCGGCCGATGCCGGGGTCCGTGTTTCGCTCCACTGAATGTTGCTCCATCGGGCGGGCAGTCGGGGCGAGCACCCGTTACGCCGCCACGAGCGACAGCACCAGCTGCGCCGCCGCGAACGCGATGTGGGCCGCGGCCGCGATCCCGAACGCGGTTGCAACCGCGCCCGACGTGAGGACCAGCGCTTCGGCGACCGACCGGATGCTCCGCCTGGACTCTTTCGTTGCCATTTGCGTGACTCCTTGATCGTTGGTTAGAAGGTCGCGATCCGATCCACGGATTCGTCCGCGCCGTGCCGGATCTGGAACTGCGCGGGGAAGTGGCCGAACCCGGCCGCCGGCAGCGCCTCGCTTTCCGCGCGCACTTCTCCGGCCGTCGCATCGGTCGCCGTCACGTCCTGCCACGCGACGAACAGGCCTATGGCCAGCACGCCCACGATCCCCGCGATCGTCTTGGCGATCGGGTTCTGCGGATTACGCGTTTGCATCTGCTGCCTCCATGAGTCGGTTGACGGGGCGCAGTGTGAGAGCGGAGCGCTGGCGGCTGACTGACGGATCGGGAGATCGACCGGCGCGCGATGTAACCGCCAGGTATCACCCGGAGACCCAGCATTCATGCGGGTTTCCGGGGATAGGCCGCCGGTATTAGGCGGTGCGGATGAGCGCCGGACGGCGCCGTGAAGCAGTCCGCGGCCGCGGACTGACCGATGACTGACGCGCTAGCGCGCGGTGCTGGCCGCCGGCGGTGGCGCCGCGTCGAGGGACTGCCGCACCGATTCGGTCTCCGGCGACGGCGCGAGCCCGAGCACGACCGACAGGAGCTCCCGGCAGCGGCGGTACGCCTGCAGCGCCTCCGACGGCCGCCCGAGCTCGCGGTAGCAGACCATCAGGCTGCGGTAGAGGTCCTCGGCGAGGTTGTCGAGCTCGAGCGCGCGGCGGTAGAGCGCGATCGCGTCCTCCCAGCGCGCACCGGCCTCGAGCGCGTGGCCGAGCGCGAGCACCGCGCGGAGCAGCTTCGACCGCAGCCGGTCGCGCAACCCCATCAGCCACGGCTGGTCCTCGTCCCCGGCGAGGAAATGGCCGGGATAGGAGTCGAGGAGCCGGCGTGCGAGCCCCGCCGCGTCCGGCCCGAGGTCCGCGTCCGCCTCGCGCGCGACGCGCTCGAACGCCCAGACGTCCACGAAGCACTGCCGCCGGTCGAGCGAGAGCTTGCCCTCGACCAGCACGAGCGCAGCATCCTGGTCGAGGAGCTTGCGGAGCCGGTAGAGCGTGCTGTCGAAGGAGACCTTGGCTGCATCGCCCGCCGCGTCCGGCCAGAGGATCGCGGCGAGCCGCCCGGTCTCGACCCCTTCGCCGCCGAGCGCGACGAGCGCCTTCAGGAGCTCGAGCGGCTTCTTCTGCGCCTTGCCGCGGAACGCGAGCGGCGTGCCGTCGCGCAGGACTTGGAACCGCCCGAGCGCGTGGATCCGCAGCGGCCACGGCCAGTCCTCGGGCGAGCTCGCAGGATCCGGCGGCAGCCCGCGCGCCGCGACGAGCTGGCGCACGTAGTCCGGCTCGATGCCCTCGGCGATCGCGACCGCCGCGAGCCGGCTCATCATCGGCGGCCACCAGAGATAGTGGTTGAGATAGCCCTCGCGCCGCCCGAGCGCGAGCGCCTCGGCGAGCGGCGAGCGCCAGTCGCCCTCCCCCGCGCGCATCCGCAGGTACGCCTCCCAGAGGGAGGTCGCGTAGCGGAGGATCCCGCCGCGCACGCCCGCGACGAGGCTCAGCATCCGGTCGAGCACGCCGAGCGCCGCGGCCGACTGGCCGGTCTCGTCGAGCGCGAGCGCGAGCCCGGTGTGGCAGATCAGCGTGGAAGCGACCGAGCCGGTCTCGAGCGAAAGCTGCGCCGCGGTCCGTGCCTGGCGCTCGGCGGCGGTGAAATCGCCGCGCTGCGCCGCGCTCCAGCATTCGAGGTAGGCGAGCAACGCGAGATCGAGCTTGCGCGACGGTTCGAGCGTCGCCGCGAGCCGGGCGAGGACCGGCGCCGCCTCGCGCGGCTCGCCGCGCGAGAGGCGGCCCCAGCCGCGGAAGAGCCCGATCGTCGGCACGAGGAACGCGAGCCCCTGCGCCTCGGCGATCGCGAGCGCCTCGTCGAGGACGCGCTCGAAGTCGTCGAACCGCGCCTGAAAGTAGTACAGGTTCGAGAGCCACACCCGGCACCAGGTGCTCGTGAGCGGGCGCACCTCCGGGTCGTCCATCACCGCGCGGATGCGGGTCGCGATCCGCTGCGACTGCGCGAAGGCGCCCGCCTTGTTGAGGCCGTCGAGGAGGCGCGTCGCCATCGCGACCTGCAGGTTCCGGTCGCGGACCTCGTCGAGGAGTGCGGTCAGTCGGCCGAGGAGCTCCTCGAGCAGCGGGTGTCCGGGCTGGCGGTAGACGAGGCCGATCGCGAGGCTCGAGAGCGCGCGTGCCTCCGCCTCCGGGCTCGCGAACGCGCGGCTCCGCGCGAGCAGCTTCTCCATCACCTCGGTCCAGCGGTCGACCGGGCGCCAGTCGTCCCATGCGAGGTAGTGCGAGACGATCACCGCCTCGACCGCCTGGATCTGCGCCGCAGTGTCGCCGCGCCCGACGAAGCCGTTGTAGGCGCGCTCGAGGCTCGCGCGCGCGGCGAGCGGGTCGACGTTGACCCGCGCGACGCCTTCCCAGTACGCGAGCCACGGTTCGGACTCGCGCGCGAGCGCCGGCAGCGCACCGACGCGCTCCAGCATCGACTGGAACCGCCCCTGGGCGAGCATCTCCGGCGCGTCCGCGAGGGTGACGCGGATCGCATTCGCCCAGTCGCCCGCGTCGCGATAGAGCTCAAACACGCCTTCGGCGGCGCCCTCGCCCTCCAGCAGCTCCGCGGCGCGGCGGCGGCGCGCCGCGAGCGCGTCCGGTCCGAACATCGACGGCGCGCGCTTCAGCAGGAACTCGCGGAAGAGCGCATGGAACTCGTAGGTCGGCTCGTCGCCGTCGCGGCGCGACACGAATAGATGCCGCCGGTAGCCGTACTCGAGGAGCTTGCCCGCGTCCGGCTCGCCGGTCAGCGCCACCGCGACCGACCGCGTAATCCGGGGCGGGAGCGCGCACTGCACGAGCACGCGCTGGTTCTCTTCGGGGATGCGGTTCACGATCTCGCCGGCGAAATAGGCGAACACGGCCTCGGGCGTCCCGGGCCCGCCGTCGTCGGGGCGCTCGGCGGCCCGGGCCGCGTGCTCGCGCATGAGGACGAGGCCCGCGGCCCAGCCGTCGGAACGCTCGTAGACGGCGTCGAGCGCGTCACCCGCGAGCTCCCCTTCCGCCCCGAGGAGGCGCGCGGCTTCATCGCGCGTGAAGCGAAGCTCCGCGGCGCCGATGCGAACGATCGTTTGGTTCGCCACCAGGCGCGCGAACTCCGACGGCGGCTCGGCGCGGCTGATGACGATCACGTTCACGCCGACCGGGATCTGCTCGAGCCCGGTCGCGAACGCCGCCCGGAGCTCGCTCGTCCCGGCCGCCTCGTGGAGGTTGTCGAGCACGAGCGCGGCGCCGGCGGGCAGGCGCGCGAAGAACTCGCGGAACCAGCGGCGCGCGAAACCGTCGAGGTCGCGCCGGTACTCGTCGGTGAAGAGGGGCAACGCCCGCGCCTTCTTCCCGCCGAGGCGGCTCCCCGCGAGACCGAGGTAGTAGAAGAACGTCGCCGGATCGGTGTCGCCCGGATCGACGTGGTACCAGATCGCGGCGAGCTTGCGCGCCTCGAGGTAGCTCGCGACGAGCACGGTCTTGCCGGCGCCGGGCGCGCCCGAGAGCCAGACGACCGGGTGCTCCCGCCGCTCGTCGAGGAGCCGGAACAGGCGCTCGCGCGGACTGACGCGGTAGATGCGGGGACGCGAGAGTTTCGCGAGCTCGGGTGCGGGTGGCATTGGGTCGCGCAGACGCGGCGGATTTTAGCCGCCCGGCCGTTCTGCCGCGGGTGGTCACCGGGACCGACCGCGGGCGGCAGTCAAGGTGCCAGAACGGCGCCAGCGCCGTCGCACCGGCTAAACCCGCGCCCGCTCCAGCGTGAACTAGGTCACGGTCCGGCGGCCCGCCGGCGCCACCGAAAGGCGGTTTCCGGCGGCCCGACGGCGACCGTCGCCGCAACCGGACATCTGCACGTCGCGGAGACACCAATGGTGCGGGAATTGCTCGACCTGTCGGGCCCTTAGCTTCCGGAGCTAAGGGGAAGCGAAAAGATGGACACGACTCCCCCACACCGCCGTCGCCCGTCGCGTCACGGGTTCGCGTTCGAATCGCTCGAGTCGCGGCTGCTGCTCTCGGCGGATCTCGCGCCGATCGCCGACATCCTCGCGACGGAGCCCTCGCTCCTTCCCGCCGAGCATCGCTCGCTCGAGGCCTTCGATCCCGCACCGCCCATCTCGATGCGGGTCGACGCGCACGAGCTCGTGTTCGTCGACGGCGCGATCGCCGATCGCGATGCGCTCGTCGCCGACTTCGTCCGTGCGACCGGCGCCGACCGCCCGGTCGAGGTGGTCGTCCTCGACCCGGAACGCGACGGGATCGCGCAGATCGGCGAAGCGCTCGCGACGCGCACCGGGCTCACCGCGGTGCACATCCTCTCGCACGGGCGCGACGGCGCGATCCAGCTTGGCTCGACCATGCTCGACGCCGCGACGCTCGATGCGCGCGCGGAGGCAGTCTCCGAGTGGGGGCGCGCGTTCACCACCGACGGCGACCTGCTCCTGTACGGCTGCGACGTTGCGGACTCGATCCGCGGCGAGAGCTTCGTCGGCGAGCTCGCGCGCCTCACCGGCGCCGACGTCGCGGCAAGCACGAACCTCACCGGCGACGCGGCGCTCGGTGGCGACTGGACGCTCGAGTTCGCGAGCGGCGCGATCGAGACGCCGATCGCGCTCCCGGGCGCACTTGATGCGAGCTGGCACCACACGCTCGCTGCGTACACCGCCGACTGGGACACCCAGTCGGTGGGCACGGTTGCGGAGACCGCACCCGGCTCCAGCACGTACGTGAGCACGTTCAACGTTGGCGCCGGCACGGTCACGGTTACCGTCTCCGACCCGCTCGACAAGCTCAGCCCGGGGCCGACGGTGTCCAACGACCCGAGCGGCCTGACCGGCGGATTCGCGACCGACCAGCGGCTCGAGCTCAACTCGAGCGGCTACGCACCCGGCGAGTCGTCCACGATCACGATCGCGTTCTCCGGCTTCGGCGGGACGATCTCCAACGTCCGGTTCATGATCTTCGACATCGACACCGGCGACGACGGGAGCGGCTTCGTCGACCAGATCGTCGCGACCGCCAACGGTGGAGCGCTCAACCCGACCGCGGTGACAACCGGGCCGAGCGCATCGGACGCTGCCGGCTATACCAACTCCCCGACGGCGATCTATTCCACCGGCCCCGCTGCGATCGAGGGGACCAATACCTACCCGTACGCGAGCTTCGACGGTGTCAACACCGTGACCGGGCGGTACTCGGGGTGGGACCCGATCTCCGGCGACTCGAACCAGGAGGACAACGCGCCGAACGATGCGTCGAACGGCAACGCGTACCTCGTCTTCGGGCAGAACGGCATCACCAGCGTCAGCTTCTCCTACCAGAACCCCCGCGCCGCCTCGGGCCAGGCGATCGCGCTCCACGACATCCGTTTCAACGTCAACGATCCACCGGCGATCGGCGGGCTGGGGACGCTGAACTACCCCGAGAACGACCCGGCGACGGTGATCGCTGGCGGCGCGACAGTGACCGACCCCGACTCGGCGGATTTCGACACCGGCACGCTGACGGTCGGGTTCACCGCAAACGGCACCGCCGCCGACCAGCTTGCGATCCGCAACCAGGGCACCGGGGCCGGCCAGATCGGCGTGAGCGGCGCGAATGTGACCTACGGCGGCGTCACGATCGGTACCTTCGCCGGCGGGGCGAACGGCGCGAGCCTCGTCATTACGTTCAACGCCAACGCCACGCCCGCGGCGGTCGAGGCGCTCGCGCGAAACATCGCCTTCGCCAACACTTCCGACGCGCCGTCGACCGCAGCGCGCACCGTGCGCTTCACCGTCACCGACGGCGACGGCGGGAGCGCGTCCGCCAACGCGACGGTCAACGTCGCCGCGGTGAACGACGCACCGATCCTCGCGGGGGCGAATAATCTCGCCGGGATCACCGAGGATCCGGCCGCCAACGGGGGCACGGCGGTCTCGGTGCTGATCACCGGCCAGGTCACCGACGTCGACGCCGGCGCGCTCGCCGGGATCGCGGTGACCACCCTCGACAACACGAACGGCGCCTGGCAGTACTCGATCGACGGCGGCACATCGTGGAACGCGTTCGGCGTGCCGAGCGCACCAACCGCCGCCGCGGCGCGGCTTCTGCGCGACACCGACCTCGTGCGGTTCGTGCCGACGGCCGACTGGAACGGTACGGCCACGCTGTCGTTCCGCGCCTGGGACCGGACGAGCGGCGCGGTCGGGGGCACCGCCGACACGACGCCGAACGGCGGGATCACCGCGTTCTCCACGGCGGTGCGGACGTCGAGCATCGCGGTGTCCCCGGTCGGCGACACGGTGAACGACGCGGCCACGATTAACGAGGACAACGCGGTGACGTTCAACGTCCTCGCGAACGACAACTTCCAGAACGCCGGGCGCGCGCTCACGGCGGTGGCGGGCGCTGCGAACGGGTCGGTCAGTTTCACAGCCGCCGGCTCGGTCACCTACACGCCGAACGCGAACTGGAACGGCACCGAGACGCTGACCTACACGGTCACCTCCGGCGGCGTGACCGAGACCGGCACCCTGACGATCACCGTCGCGGCGGTGAACGACGCGCCGACGCTCGGGCTGGGGGCGAATCAGACGGTGGCGGAGGACGCGCCGGCGCAGACGGTCGTCGGCTTCGCGCCCGCCGCGCCGGGCGGCGGCCCGGACGAGGCGGGGCAGACCTTCACCTACACCGTCACGAACGACAACAACGCGCTGTTCGCAGTCCAGCCGGCGATCGCCGCGAACGGCACGCTGACGTACACGCTGGCCGCGAACGCCTATGGCACGGCGAACGTGACCGTGACCGTGACCGATTCGGGCGGCGTGCTGAACGGCGGCGTCAATACCTCCGGCCCCGGCGCCTTCACGATCACCGCCACCCCGGTCGCCGACACGCCGTCGGTCACCAACGCCGCGACGCTCGAGGACGTCCAGACCAGTTCCGGGCTCGTGATCTCGCGCAACCCGGTCGACAGCGCCGAGGTCACGCATTACCGGATCACCGGCATCATCGGCGGGACGCTGTTCCTGAACGACGGTACGACTGCCCTGGCGAACGGCGCGTTCATCACCGCGGCGCAGGGCGCCGCGGGATTGAAGTTCACGCCGGCGGCTAATTCGGTCGTCAACGGCAGCTTCAACGTCCAGGCGTCGACCGCGGCCAACGTCGGCGGCCTCGGCGGTGGAGTCGCGACGGCCACGATCGCGGTGACGCCGGTCAACGACGAACCGTCCTTCACGATCGCCGGGAACCAGACGGTCCTCGAGGACGCCGTGGCGCAAACGGTCGCGGGCTTCGCCGGCGCCTCCCCTGGCGGCGGTCCCGACGAGGCCGGCCAGACCTTCACCTACACGGTGACGAACGACAACAACGCACTCTTCGCGGTCCAGCCGGCGGTCGCCGCGAACGGCACGCTCACCTACACGCTCACCCCGAACGCGAGCGGGACCGCGACGGTGACGCTGTGCGTGACCGATTCCGGCGGCACGCTCAACGGCGGCGACGACACCGCGCCCGCGCAGACCTTCATGATCACCGTGACGCCCGTCGCCGACGCTCCGGCCCTGACCGTCACCCCGGCCGCTGGAAACGAAGACACCGTGATCGCGCTGTCGATCGCGCCGGCGATGGTCGACACCGACGGCTCGGAAACGCTGTCGTTCGCTGTTGCGTCGATCCCGGTCGGGGCGACATTGTCCGATGCGGTGTTCAGCTTCACTGCGGCCCCCGGCAACCAGACGACGGCAATCACCGGCTGGAACCTCGCGACACTCACCATCCTGCCGCCGCTCAACAGCGACGTCGGCTTCACGCTTAGCGTGGCCGCGACCGCCACTGAAGGCGCGAACGGCTCCGCCGCAACCACGAATGCGAGCCTCGCGGTGACGGTTAACGCCGTCGCCGATGCCCCCACGTTGACGGTCAGCCCGGCCGCAGGGAACGAGGACACAGCGATCGCGCTCTCGATCACGCCGGCGCTCGTCGACACCGACGGCTCGGAGGCGCTGTCCCTCACCGTGTCGTCGCTCTCGGTCGGGGCGACGCTGTCGGATGGTGTCTTCAGCTTTACCGCTACCCTTGGCAATACGATGGCGGTGATCACCGGCTGGAACCTGGCCGCGCTGACGATCCTGCCGCCGCTCAACAGCGACGCCGACTTCACGCTCGTCGTCGCTGCGACGGCGACCGAAGGCGCGAACGGCTCGGCGGCGACGACGACGGCAAACCTCGCGGTCACGGTGAATGCCGTCGCGGACGCGCCGGGGCTGACGGTCAATCCGGCAGCGGGCAACGAGGACACCGCCATCGCGCTCTCGATCACGCCGGCGCTCGTCGATACCGACGGCTCGGAAGCGCTGTCGCTCGCCGTCGCGTCGATCCCGGTCGGGGCGACTTTGTCCGACGGGATCAACAACTTCACCGCGACGGCCGGCAACACGACCGTCGCCATCACGGGGTGGAAGCTCGCGGCGCTCACGATCCTGCCGCCGCTGAATAGCGACGCCGATTTCACGCTCGCGGTCGCTGCGACTTCGACCGAGAGCGCCAACGGCTCGGCTGCGACGACGAATGCGAACCTCGCAGTGACGGTGAACGCCGTCGCCGACGCGCCGACGCTGGCGGTCAATCCGGCGGCAGGAAACGAGGACACCGCCATCGCCCTCTCGATCGCGCCGGCCCTCGTCGACACCGACGGCTCGGAGACGCTGTCGCTGACCGTCTCCTTGATCCCCGTAGGCGCCGTCATCAACGACGGCGTTTCGAGCTTCACGGCTACTTCCGGGAACACGACCGCCACGATCTCGGGGTGGAACCTCGGGGCGCTCACGATCCTGCCGCCACTCAATAGCGACGTCGATTTCACGCTCGTCGTCGCCGCGACCGCCACTGAAGGCGCGAACGGCTCGGCGGCGACGACCACGGCGAATCTCGCGGTGACGGTCGACGCCGTCGCCGACGCACCCACGTTGACGGTCACCCCGGCCGCGGGGAACGAAGACACCGCCATCGCGCTCTCGATCGCGCCGGCGCTCGTCGATACCGACGGCTCCGAGGCGCTGTCGATCTCCGTCGCGGCGATTCCGGTCGGCGCGACCCTATCCGACGGTGTTGCGAGCTTTACCGCCACCCCTGGCAGCACGACCGCGGTGATCGCCGGCTGGAACCTGGCCGCGCTGACGATTCTGCCGCCGCTCAGCAGCGACGCCGACTTCACGCTCAGCGTCGCCGCGACGGCGACCGAAGGCGCGAACGGCTCGGCCGCGACGACGAATGCCGACCTCGCGGTGACGGTCAATGCTGTCGCTGACGCACCCACGTTGACGGTTAACCCGGCAGCGGGGAGCGAGGACACCGCGATCGCGCTGTCGATCGCGCCGGCGCTCCTCGACACCGACGGCTCGGAAACCCTGTCGCTCACCGTCGCCTCGATCCCGGTGGGAGCGACGCTGTCCGATGGCGTGTTCAGCTTCACCGCGAGCCTCGGCAACGCGACGGTGAACGTGACGGGGTGGAATCTCGCAGCGCTCACGATCCTGCCGCCGCTCAACAGCGACGTCGACGTCACGCTCAGCGTGGCTGCGACCGCCACCGAGGGCGCGAACGGCTCGACAGCGACCACGACGGCGAATCTCGCGGTGACGGTCGACGCCGTCGCCGACGCACCCACGTTGACGGTCAGCCCGGCCGCGGGGAACGAGGACACTGCGATCGCACTCTCGATCGCGCCGGCGCTCGTCGACACCGACGGCTCGGAAACCCTGTCGATCTCCCTCGCCGCGGTTCCGGTGGGCGCGACCCTATCCGACAGCGTCAACGGCTTTACCGCCACCCTCGGCAATACGACCGCGGACATCGGCACCTGGAACCTCGCGGCGCTGACGATCCTGCCGCCGCTCAACAGCGACGCCGACTTCACGCTCAGCGTCGCCGCGACCGCGACCGAAGGCGCGAACGGCTCGGCCGCGACGACGACGGCGAACCTCGAGGTCACCGTCGACGCGGTCGCCGATGCCCCGAATCTGACAGTCAACCCGGCCACCGGCAACGAAGACAGCGCGATCGCGCTCTCGATCGCACCGGCGCTCGTCGACACCGACGGCTCCGAAACGCTCTCGCTCTCCGTCTCGGCGATCCCGGTGGGCGCGACCCTGTCCGATCGAGTCAACAGCTTCACCGCGACGGTCGGCAACACGGCGATCGCGATCACCGACTGGGACCTCGCGACGCTCACGATCCAGCCGCCGCTCAACAGCGACGTCGACTTCACGCTCAGTGTGGCTGCGACCGCCACCGAGGGTGCGAACGGCGCGGCGGCGACGACGACGGCGAACCTCGACGTCACGGTCGACGCCGTCGCCGATGCGCCGACGCTGGTGGTGAACCCGGCCATTGGCAACGAGGACACCGCGATCGCGCTGTCGACCGCGCCGGCGCTTGTCGACACCGACGGCTCGGAGACGCTGTCGCTCGCCATCTCGGCGATCCCGGTCGGGGCGACCCTGTCCGACGGGTTCAACAGCTTCATCGCGACTGCCGGCAACACAGCGGTCGCGGTCACGGGGTGGAATCTCGCGGCGCTCACGATCCAGCCGCCGCTGAACAGCGACGTGGATTTCGTCCTCACCGTCGCCGCGACTGCGACCGAGGGCGCCAACGGGTCGACGGCGACGACGACCGCGAACCTCGACGTCGCGGTCGATGCCGTCGCCGATGCGCCGACGCTGGCGGTGAACCCGGCCACTGGCAACGAGGACACCCCGATACCCCTCTCGATCGCGCGGGCGCTCGTCGACACCGACGGCTCCGAAGCCCTGTCGATCACCGTCTCGTCGATCCCGGTCGGGGCAACCTTGTCCGATGGAGTCAACGGCTTCACCGCGACGGCCGGCAACACGACCATCGCCATCACCGGCTGGAACCTCGCGGCGCTCACGATCCAGCCGCCGCCGAACAGCGACGTGGATTTCGTCCTCACCGTCGCCGCGACCGCGACCGAGGGCGCGAACGGCTCGGCCGCGACCACGACGGCCAACCTTGCGGTAGCGGTCGACGCGGTCGCCGACGCACCCACCCTGGCGATCAACCCGGCCGCGGGCAACGAGGACACCGCGATCCCCCTCGCGATCGCACCGGCGCTCGTCGATACGGACGGCTCGGAAACGCTGTCGCTCACCGTCTCGGCGATCCCGGTCGGGGCGACGGTGTCCGACGGGGTCAAAAGCTTCACCGCGACCGCCGGCAACACGGCCGTCGCCATCACCGGATGGAATCTCACCGCGCTCACCATCCAGCCGCCGCTCAACAGCGACGTCGATTTCACGCTGACCGTCGCCGCGACCGCGACCGAAGGGGCGAACGGCTCGACGGCGACGACGACCACGAACCTCGGCGTCATCGTCGACGCGGTCGCCGACGCTCCGGTCGTGACGGTCAATCCTGCGGTGGGGAACGAAGACACCGCCATCGCCCTGAGCATCGCCGACGCCCTCGTCGACACCGACGGCTCCGAATCCCTCGCGCTCTCGCTTTCGGCGATCCCCGTCGGCGCGGTACTGACGGACGGGGTCAACACCTTTGCCGCGACGGCGGGCAACCAGGCGGTGAGCCTCGCCGGGTGGAACCTCGCGCCGCTGACCGTGACGCCGCCGGCCAACGCCGACACGGACTTCACGCTCACGGTCAGCGCGACCAGCACCGAGGCGGCGAACGGGGACACGGCGACGACGACGGCAGCGCTGTTCGTCGCCGTCGTGCCGGTGAACGACGCACCGACGGTCGCCGCGCCCGGGGTCATCGACGTGGTCGAGGACGTGGCCTCGCCGCTTCTCGGCATCTCCTTCGGCGACGTCGACGTGCCCGCAGGTCCCGTGACGGCGACCTTCACCGTCGCCCAGGGCACGCTGTCGGCCACCGCAGGCAGCGGCGTCACCGTCGGCTGCACTGCGACCGCGTTCACGCTGACCGGCACGCTCGCCGACCTCAACGCGTTCCTCGCGGCCGGCGGGCTGCGCTACACGACCGTGCTCGACGGCAACGCTCCAGTCGCGTTCACCGCCAGCCTGAACGACCTCGGCAACACCGGCGTGGGCGGCCCGCTCTCGTCGCCGACCGCGAACGTGACCCTCGACGTGATCCCGGTGAACGACCCGCCGGTGCTCGGAAACGCCACGCTCGCCGTCGATTCCAACGGCGTGGTCGTGCTGACCGGCGCGAACCTCAGCGCGACCGACGTGGACGATCCGACCCCCTCGCTCGTGTTCATCATCGGCAACCTCGAGCACGGGCGCTTCGAGCTCGCCGGCAACCCCGGCGTCGCGGTCGTCACCTTCACCCAGGGACAGGTGACCTCCGGTCAAGTGAAGTTCGTGCAGACCGACCCCCTATTTGCCCCGTCGTATCGCGTGTACGTGACCGACGGAGTCTCGACCGTCGGCCCGGGCGTCGTCGGGCTCACGTTCCGCCCGCTCGCCGACAACCCCGGCAAGGAGACGCGCGAGGCCGCAACCCTGCCGGCGGTGAGCTTCTCGTCCGCCACGCTCGACTCGTCACGCGCCGGCCTCGTCAACCCGTTCCCGATCACGTTCAGCCGCCAGCCGCTCGTCGCGACCGACGGCGGCGGCGAGGCAATCGCCGAGGCCGAGCCGCCGGTCGCGGCGGGCTCCCGCCAGACGCTCGCCAAGCTCGGCGACGTGTGGGAGTTGCGCTCGCGCGGGGCCGCGTATCCCGAGCTCGGGTTCGGTCAGATGGACAAACTGCCGACCGCGACCTCGCCGCTCGAGTTCGGCATCGGCCCGGACCGGCCCCACGAGGAGCCGCGCGGCCTCGATCTCGCGATGGATGCGATCCGCACTGCGGGCCTCGTGGTTTCGATCGGCGCGGTGTGGTGGGCCGCGCGCGCCGCCGGCCTCGTCAGCAGCCTGCTCGCGATCACCCCGACGTGGCGCCACATCGATCCGTTGCCGGTACTCGGCCGCGACGACGACGAACCCGTCGGCGGGTGGGAAGATCCAATCGGCGACGACGCGGCGAAGGAAGACGCTTCGGCGAACGAGATGTTCGACGGCGCGGCAAAAAAGGCGCCCTCCGGCTAGCCCCCGCATCGCGCGCGGCGCGGCAAAAGTCGCACCGCTCGGCTGCCGACCTCCCGCCAGCACTGCGTCGGCACCGCGTCAGATGCGCACGCGGCGCCGTGAAATCTTCACGTCCCGCCGGCCCTCCCCGGCTCCCTGTCCCCATCCCTCTGCCGGGCCCGCGGGCGGAAACAATTCACGCAATCGGGAGCTGTCCAGTGTGGGGTGGGCGGGCGTTCGTCGCCGTCTGTGGCATCCGTCGCGTGCGAGTGTTATCGAGTCGTGAGAACCGCCCGCCAGAGTCCGCGCCGGGCTCATCTCTTGCGGCTCCGTCCCTGCACAAGCAGCGGGGGGCATCCAAGCCCCCGAGCCGCGGGGGACGGGGGTGGGAGGTACCGCCAAACGCTCGGATAGCGCCGTGGAGGCAGCGAACGCTGCGTCCGCGCCTTCGCGCGCTCGCTCCAAGCGCGCGCTTCCGATCCGCTCCTCGCCCGTCTCGACCACCCCGTCGCTGCGCGCCAAGCTCTCCACGCTCAAGAGCCCCGCTAAGCCCGCCCTAGCGGCCAAGACGCGCGCGAAGTCAAGCGCGAAGGCGAAGCCCGCCTTCACGCGCAACCCCATCCTCCAGGAGCTCGAGCCACGGCTCCTGATGTCGGCGGACTTGAACCCCGCCGCCCACGATACCCTCCTCGCCACCCCCGCCCTCTCGGGCGCCGAGTTCCGCAACATCGCCGACCACGGCACCCCCACCGTGGTCACCAGCGCTCAAGTCGCCCCGATCCAGCGTACCAACGAGCTCGTCTTCGTCGACACCGCCACCCCCGACTACCAGCAGCTCATCGACTCGATGCGCGAGAGCGCCCTCACCGAGGGGCGCAACCTCGAGTTCGTGCTGATCGATGCGGACAGGGACGGCATCCGCAAGATCACCGACACGCTCGCGCAGAAGTCCGACCTCGACGCGATCCACATCATCAGCCACGCCGAGGACGGGGCGGTGCAGCTCGGCAACACCCAGCTCGACTTCCAGACACTGCTCCAGCGTGCGGTGAGCATCAAGAGCTGGGGCAATGCGCTGAAAGCCGGCGGGGACATCCTGTTCTACGGCTGCGATCTGGCAGAGAACGACGACGGCAAGGCGTTCGTCGATGCAATCGCGCGGCTCACCGGGGCCGATGTCGCGGCGTCCGAGGATCTGACCGGCGCTGCGTCGAAAGGCGGCGACTGGGACCTCGAGTTCAAGACCGGCAGCATTGAGGCTGCCGTGGTGGTGAGCGCACAGGAGCAAGCGCAGTACGACGGCGTCCTCGCGGCGATCGCCCAGGGCGGCGAGACGCGCGCCAACACCACGACCACCGGCGTTCAAGAGACGAACGTGAGCGTCCAGCCGCGCACGGTCGCGGTCGATCGCAGCGGCAACTACGTGGTGGTGTGGTCGCGCGGCGATTTTCAGGGGATCTTCGGGCAGCGCTACAACGCCAACGGCGTCGCCCAGGGCACCGAGTTCCGCGTCGACACCACGCTCGCGCCGGCAAAAAGCGATCCGGCGGTGGCGATGGATGCGGTCGGCAATTTTGTCGTCGCCTGGACCAGCAGCGGGCAGGACGGGAGCGGCAACGGCGTCTACGCGCAGCGCTACAACGCCGCCGGCGTGGCGCAGGGTGGGGAGTTCCGCGTCAACAGCTTCACGACGGGTGACCAGCAGGCCCCGCTGATCGCCATGAACGAGAGCGGTACCTTCGTCATCGCCTGGAACAGCAACGGGCAGGACGGCAGCGGGCAGGGCGTTTACGCCCAGCGCTACACCGCTGCCGGTGCTACGCAGGGCGGCGAGTTTCGCGTGAATGTCACAACCACTGGCGACCAGTGGGCCGACAGCGCGGCGATGGACGGGAACGGCAACTTCATCTTTTCGCTCTCGAGCAGCGATGGCAATGGTCTGGGCGTCTATACGCGTCGCTACAACGCCGCCGGGACCGCGCTGACGGGCGAGGTGCTGGTCAACACCACCACCGTCGGCGACCAGACCTGGGACTCCGTGGCGATGAACGCCAGCGGTGCCTACGTGGTCGCCTGGGGGGACGCGGGCGCGGACGGCAGTGGCAAAGGCATCTACGCGCAACGTTTCGACGCCAGCGGTGTGGCCCAGGGCGCGGAATTCCGCGTCAATACCGCAACCGCCGGCGACCAGGAGCAACCCACCGTCGCCATCGACGCGAGCGGCAACTTCGTGATCACCTGGTCGAGCTTCGGCCAGGACGTGGCCGGCACCTGGGGCGTCTACAAGCAGGACTACAACGCCGACGGCACGCCCTTCGGCGGCGAGACGCGGGTCAACACCACCACGACCGGCGACCAGCAGCGGATCGGCGTGGCGATGAACGGCGTCGGCCAATACGTGACGGTGTGGGACGGCAACGGTCCGGGGGACGCGGACGGTATCTTCTTCCAGCGCTACGTGTCCGGGCTGGTGGTGGATACCGCTACCGATAACTACGACTCGCCGATCGCCGCAGGCACGGTCACGATCACCACGCTGCTCGCGAACAAGGGCACCGACGGCAAGATCTCGCTGCGCGAGGCGATCACCGCCACGAACAACACCGTCAATGTCGGCGGACCCGACCGGATCTACTTCAACATCGCCGCGAGTGGGGTCCAGACGATCAATCTCGGATCGGCCCTGCCGTCGATCACCGACGCAGTCAGGATTGATGGCACCACCGAGCGAGGCTTCGCGGGCACGCCGCTTATCGAGTTGAACGGCGCAGGCGCTGCGGGATCGAGCGGCCTGCGGATCACGAGCGGCGGTAGCGGGAGCACGATCCGCGGCCTAGTCATCGACCGCTTCAGCGCCAACGGCATTCTGATCGACGGCAGCAGCAACAACATCATCGCCGGGAACTGGATCGGCACGAGCAACACGGGCGCCGCCGCCGCCGCGAACGGCACGGGCATCAGCATCACCAACGCCAGCGCCCTGAACACGATCGGTGGCACGACCGCTGCCGACCGCAACGTCATCTCGGGCAACAGCGGCAACGGGATCACGATCAACAACAGCTCGGGCAATCAGCTGATCCAGGGCAACTACATCGGTCTGAATGCGGCCGGAACGACCGCCCTCGCGAACGGCTCCTCCGGTATCGCGGTCACAAGCACCTCCAACAACATCACCATCGGGGGCGCCGCAGCGAACGCCGGAAACGTGATCGCGGGCAACTCGACGAACGGAATCTGGCTCGACAGCACCAGCGGGACGCTCGTCCAGGGCAACTACGTCGGTCTCAACGCCGCCGGCACTGCCGCCATCGCAAACGGCCAGCAAGGCATTACGCTCAACCCGGGCGCGACCCTGGTGACGATCGGCGGGACCGCTGCCGGCGCCCGCAACGTGATCTCCGGGAATAGCGGCAATGGCATCAACGCCGTCGACACTAGCAACAACACCATCCAGGGCAACTACATCGGCCTGAACGCCGCCGGCACTGCCGCCATCGCAAACGGCAGCCAAGGCGGCATCGCGCTCAGCCAGCAGGGCGGAGGCGGCTCGAAGAACAACACGATCGGTGGAACAGCTGCCGGCGCCGGCAACGTGATCTCCGGCAACTCGAACGACGGAATCTATGTGTCGGGCGCCGGTTCGACCGGGAACGTCATCCAGGGCAACCTGATCGGGACGAATTCCGCGGGCACTGCCGCGGTCCTCAACGGCAGCAATCAGGTCGACATCCGCTCGCCGACAAACACCGTCGGCGGCACCACCGCGTCGAGCCGCAACGTCATCGCCGGCAGCTTGCTGCTGACGGGCGCTAGCGCCACAGGCAACGTCGTTCAGGGCAACTATATCGGCACGAATGCGGCCGGCACTGCCGGGTTGACCGGGAACGGGTGGCTGGACGGGATCGATATAGATGCCGGCGCGGCAAATAACACGATTGGCGGGACGGTGACCGGTGCCGGTAACCTGATCGCCTACGAGCTGGCCGACGGCGTCTACCTGTACGGCGCCGCTGGCTCGGGCAACGCCATCCTCGGGAACTCGATCTTCGGCAATTCGCTCGGCGGAACGGATACCGGCATCGACCTCGCGGGGGGCGGTGAAATCGCACACGGCGTCACTCCGAACGACGCCGGCGACGGCGATACCGGCCCCAACGGCTTGCAGAACTTCCCGGTCCTGACTTCGGTCTCGTCCACCGCCGCTGGCACCAACTTCGTCGGCAGCCTGAACTCGCTCGCGGGCACCTACCGTATCGAGTTCTTCGGCAACCGGCCCTACACCCCGGCCGTTCTGGACGGCAGCGGATATGGGGAGGGCGAGCGTTTTCTCGGCTATACCACGGTGACGCTCGCCGCGGCGGGCACGATCGGCTTCAACGTTACGCTCCCGACCTGGGTCAATAACGGCGATGTGATCTCCGCAACGGCGACCGTCGACAATGGCGGGGGAAGTTACGGCTCGACTTCAGAGTTTGCGGCAGACAAAACTGCCACCAGCACCGTTCTGGTGGTGGACACGGTGAGCGACGTGTCTGACGGGACCACGACTTCGCTCACCAACCTGGCCGCCAACCGCGGCGCGGACGGAAGGATCTCGCTGCGCGAGGCGATCACCGCAACCAACAACACAGCGGGAGCGGACAAGATCGTGTTCGGCATCCCGGGCAGCGGGGTCCAGACGATCAACCTCGCCTCGACCCTGCCCAACATCACCGGCGTGGTGACCATCGACGGGACCACCCAGCCGGGCTTCGCCGGCACACCGCTCATCGAGCTCAATGGCGCGGGGGCCGGCGCCGGCTGGGTCAGCGGACTGACGCTGGTCGCCGGCAGCTCCGGAAGCACGATCAAGGGGCTCACCATCAACCGCTTCAGCGGGGACGGGATCCTGGTCCAGAGCTCGAACAACGTGATTGTCGGCAACTTCCTGGGCACCGATAACTCGGGGACGCTGGCCGCGGGCAACTCGATCGGCGTAATGCTCGATACCGGCTCCGCCACCAACCGCGTCGGCGGCACCACAGCGGCCGAGCGCAACATCATTTCGGGCAACACCATCGACGGCCTCGAGATCAACGGCGCGACCAGCGTGAACAACCTGGTGCAGGGCAACTACATCGGGGTAGATGTAACCGGCAGCGTGGATCTGGGCAACACCAATCAGGGAATCGCGATCTTTGGTGCTGCCGCGAACAACACGGTCGGCGGCACGGCGCCGGGCGCGGGCAATGTGATCTCGGGGAACAACGGGTACGGGATCGGGATCTCCGCGAGCGGCCTGACCGCGAACGTCGTGCAGGGCAATCTGATCGGCACCAACGCTGCCGGGACCGCCGGCATCGGCAATAGCAAAGAAGGGATCTACATTTCGGCTAACGCCTCCAACACCGTCATCGGGGGCACGACGGCTGGAGCGGCGAACACGATCGCCTACAACACCTTGCAAGGTGTGGCGCTGAAATCCGATGCGGGTTCGGGTAATAGCGTGCTGGGCAACGCTATCTTCTCCAACGGCGGGCTGGGGATCGATCTCAGCGACAACGGCGTCACCGCCAACGACACCGGCGACGGCGATACCGGACCGAACAACCTGCAGAACTACCCAGTTCTTGCCTCGGCGGTCACCACCGGCACGCAGGTCACCATCACCGGCACGCTCAACAGCGCTGCCAGCCGCAATTTCCGCATCGAGCTGTTCGCCAACGCGAGCGGCGACGGCAGCGGTTACGGCGAGGGGCAGACCTATCTCGGCTTCACCACCGTTTCCACCGACGGCTCCGGGAACGCGAGCTTCAGCGTGACGCTGGCAGCGGCTGTGCCGGCCGGCCAGATCATCTCGGCCACCGCGACTGACCTCACCACCAACAACACCTCCGAGTTCGCCCAGGACTTCACCGCTACGGCCAACGCAGCCCCGGTGCTCGATAACACCAAGAGCCCGGTGCTCAGCGCCGAGAACGAGGACGCCGGCGCCCCGGCGGGCGCGGTGGGCACGCTCGTCTCCAGCCTGGTCGACTTCGCCGCTCCCGCAGGGCAAGTCGATAACGTCACCGATGTGGACTCCGGCGCGCTGCTCGGCATCGCCGTCACCGCCGCCGACACCACCAACGGCAGCTGGTTCTACTCCACCAACAACGGCCTCGCCTGGAACGCGCTCGGGGCCGTGCTCAACACCAACGCGCGGCTGCTCGCCGCCGATGCGAACACGCGCCTGTATTTCCAGCCCAACGCCAACTTCAACGGCACCGTCGCCAGCGCCATCACCTTCCGCGCCTGGGACCAGACGAGCGGCGCCAACGGCGCGCTCGCCGACACCTCCACCAACGGCGGCACCAGCGCCTTCTCCAGCGCCACCGACACCGCCAGCCTCACCGTCAACCCGGTCAACGATGCCCCGGTGAACAGCGTCCCGGCCGCACAGTCGACCAACGAGGATACGGCGCTGGTCTTCAGCGCCGGCAACAGCAACCTCGTCTCGATCGGCGACGTGGACGCCGGCGCGACCAACGTCCAGGTCCAGCTCACCGTCACCAACGGCACGCTCACGCTCTCGGGAGTCGCCGGCCTCACGCTGATGGCCGGGGCCAATGGCAGCGCCACCATGACCTACCAGGGCACCATCGCCGCCCTCAACACCGCCATGGCCGGCATGAGCTACGCCCCCACGGCCAACTACAACGGTGCGGCCACCCTCACCATCGTCACCAACGATCTGGGCAACTCCGGCTCCGGCGGCGCGCTCACCGACACCGACGTGGTGAACATCACCGTCAACCCGGTCAACGATGCCCCGGTACTCGACACCACCAAGAGCCCGGTGCTCACCGCCGAGAACGAGGACGCCGGCGCCCCGGCGGGCGCGGTGGGCACGCTCGTCTCCAGCCTGGTCGACTTCGCCGCTCCCGCAGGGCAAGTCGATAACGTCACCGATGTGGACTCCGGCGCGCTGCTC